>PDWI01001527.1_pt1 | contig 36691 bp, 23 predicted proteins | sample 1430891 | NCBI WGS metagenome assembly PDWI01 (sample SAMN01162508, study PRJNA174530) | Oral metagenome, whole genome shotgun sequencing project. | biome: Marine environment; feature: Marine mammal; material: Swab sample of the gingival sulcus; isolation source: swab sample of gingival sulcus... | reverse complement strand
CGTCGGTTGCTTGCTACCAGCAGGCGCCCTTCTCGCTCCTACGCCGTGATTCCGCATCCTTAGCGCAGCTCGGTCCGGTAAGTTGATCAGCGCTCTAGCGGTTGCAGCTGCCGGGTACGCCGGCGCTGCAGGCCTTGGCGAAGGCGCTCTTGGCTCGAGCGGTCTGTCCCGTGGCCTTGTAGGCGAGGCCGAGGTGGAACCAGCCCTTGGCCCACTCGGGGTTGTCGCGGATCGCCACGCGGAGGCGCTTTTGCACACGGGCGTAGTCTCTCTTGGCCAGCGCACAGCTGGCGTAGCGGTCGTAGGCCTTGGTGTCGAAGGGGTCTCTCTTGATCGCGGCCTCGTGGGCGTCGCAGCTCACGGGGGCGGCGGGCTTGGTGGGGGCGGCGGGCTTGGCCGTGACGGCGGGCTTGGCCGTGACGACGGGCTTGGCCGCGACGGGCTTGGTGGGGCTGGCCAGGAGCTTGGCGACCACGACAGGCGTCGGCGTGCGGCGCGGCGGGGCGGCGGGGCGAGGGGCGCTGGCGAGGGCCGCGCCTCCGGAGAGGGCCGCGATGCGCGCGCGGGCCTTGGCGCGCCACGGTCGCTTGTCAGGGCGCTTCTCCTTCTTCACATAGGCCTGGTAGGCGGCGAGGGCGTCGGCCCGGCGCCCGAGGCGCTCGTAGCAGAGGGCCATCCCGAAGTGCGGATCGCCGTCGCGCGGGCGGCGATCGGCGTAGCGGCGGTAGTGGGTGAGCGCCTGCTCGCATTTGCCCAGCTTGCGCAGGCCCACCGCGAGATAGAACATCGCGTCGGTGCGGTCTTTGTTTTGCTCCAAGATCTGACGACAGAGCGCCACGATCTGCGTGTACTCGCCTCGCGCCCAGCGCAGGCGCACGTAGCGATCGAAGATGTCGCGGCGGTCGAGGTTGCTCTCCGCCTCGGCCGCGCACTCGGCGACGCGCGCGTTGGAGACCTTGTCGCTGATCGGGGTCTGCAGGCAGACCTCGGCGCAGCCGTAGAGGCTCGCGACGAGGGCGGTGATCGAGAGGGGGACGACGAGTCGTTTTCTTGAGGTGGTACGCATCAGCGGAAGTATAGCCACAAGCGCCTGCTCCGTCAGTGACGCCGGTCTCGCTGTTGCGCGGCTCAGCGCGCGGCGCGATGAGGACGTAGCCAATCAAGCTCCTAGCGAGCAGGAGCGCTGGAGCGCGCTACTGGCTGCTGGGCTGGTCCACGGCGTCGCGCTTCAACGTCGCCGCCTGCTCCGGGGTGTGGAGCACGGAGATCCGCGGACGCCCGATGAGCCAGCGGCCGAGGTTCTTGGCGTCCTCGAGCAGCACGTAGAGGGTGGGGATCAGCACCAGGGTGATCGCCGTGGCGAAGAGCACGCCGAAGGCGAGGCTGATCGCCATTGGCACCAAGAACTGGGCCTGCACAGAGGTCTCGGCGAGCATCGGCACCAGCGCGAAGAAGGTGGTGAGGGTGGTGAGCATGATCGGGCGAAAGCGCCGGGCGCAGCCCTCGAGCACGGCCTCGACCACGGGGCGTCCAGGCTTCCTGTTGCGGTTGACGAAGTCGACCAGCACCAGCGAGTCGTTCACGACCACGCCGGTGAGCGCGACGATGCCGAAGAGGCTCATCATGCTGATGTCGAAGCCGAGCAGCGCGTGGCCGATCACCGCGCCGATCATGCCGAAGGGGATCGCCGACATGATGATCAGCGGCTGACTGTAGCTGTGGAAGGGGATCGCCAAGAGAGCGTAGATCAGGCCCAGCGCGGCGAGCAAGCCCCAGCGCAGCGAACCTATCGACTCGGCGCGCTCGCGCTGCTCGCCCTCGAGGTCGTAGGTCAGGCCAGGGAAGTCGGCGAGGAGCTTTGGCAGGAAGTTGGCGCGGAGGTCGGCCATGATCTCGTTGGGGTTGGCCTGCTTGGGGTAGGCCTTGGACACGACGTTGACCATGCGCTTGCGGTCGGTGCGGTTGATCCGCGCGTAGCCCCGCCCCTCGACCACCGCCGCGGCCTGGGCGAAGGGCACCTCGGCGCCGCGAGGCGTACGGATCCGCAACGAGGCGATGTTTGCCAGGCAGCGGCGCTCCTTTTCGGGGTAGCGCACCATCACCTTGACCTCGTTGCGGCCGCGCTGCAGACGCAGGGCCTCGGCGCCGTAGAAGGCGCCGCGGACCTGCCGCGCGAGGTCGGTGGTGGTCAAGCCCAGCGAGCGTGCCTCGGGCTTGATCGCCAGCTGCAGCTCGCGCTTGCCGACCTCGAAGGAGTCGGCGATGTCGTAGAGCCCCGGGTAGCTCTCGAGCCGCTCTTTCAGCCTTGCCGAGGCGCGCTTCAAGACCTCGAAGTCGGCGTGAGCGAGCTGGATCCCGATGTCGGCGCCGAAGTTCGTCAAGGTCGACTGGAAGTCGAGCTCCTCGGCGCCGGCGATCTCGCCGACCTTTTGGCGCCACAGGCGGGCGAAGGTCGCCGAGTCGACCCCGCGCTCGCTGCTGTCGACCAGATAGACGGCGACCTCACCAAGGTGCGAGCCCGAGCTGCCGCCGCGCTGCACCGGGCCGCCGCCGCCGAGGCCCGAGCCGGTGATGCTCGCGACGTTGCGCAGGATGCTCCCGCTCTTGCTCTTGTTGCCGCCCTCTCTCGACTCGACCTCTCTCACCGTCGCCTTGGCGGCCTCGATCATATGCTGGATGTATTTGTTGGTGACGGCGATCGGCGTGCCGTAGGGCATCACCAGGCGCGCTCGCACGAGGTCGCTCTCGACCTTCGGAAAGAAGATCATCTTCACGTAGCCGCCGGCGAAGAGCGCCCCGGTCACGACCAGCGAGGCTAGGCCGAGCATCAGCGTCGCGTAGCGGAACTTCAGCGCGATCTTCAGCGTGCCGAGGTAGGGCTTGCGGATGAACCAGGCGAGGGCGTGGGCGATATGCGCCTGAAAGCGTGCGACTGGCCCGGGGGCTCGCTTTGGCCGCTCGGCGGTAGGGAGCGTGCCCTTGCGTCCACCGGAGAGGTGGGCCGGTAAGACAAAGATCGACTCGACCAACGAGACCAGCAGCACGGCGATCACGATCACTGGGATCGACCACATGAACTTGCCCATCACGCCGGTGATGAAGAGCAGGGGGGCGAAAGCCGCGACGGTGGTTAGGACCGAGAAGGTCACGGGGCGGCCGACCTCGATCGCCCCGACCACGGCGGCCTCGAGGTAGTTCTTCTGCACGCTGCGGTGGTAGTAGACGTTCTCGCCCACGACGATCGCGTCATCGACGACGATGCCCAACACCAGGATGAAGGCGAAGAGCGAGATCATGTTGATCGTCACCCCGCCCATGGGCATCGCGATGAAGGCCCCGAGCACAGAGATCGGGATGCCCATGGTGACCCAATAGGCCAGCTTCAGCTCGAGGAAGAGCCCGAGCGCGACCACCACCAGGATCAGGCCGAGGAGGGCGTTCTTGTAGAGCAGGTGGAGGCGGGCCTGGAGAAACTCGCTCCGATCGAACCAGACGCCGAGCTTGACCCCGGGGGGCAGCTCGGCGCGACGCCGCTCGAGGTACGCGCGCACGGCGGTCGAGACCTCGGCGGGAGACTGGTCGCCGACGCGGAAGACCTGCACCAGCCCGGCTGGGAAGCCGTCGTAGTTGGCGGCGAGGTCGATGTCTTGGAAGGTGTCACGGACCTTGGCGATATCCCGCAGGTGCACCAGCGTGCCGTCGGGCCTGTTCACGATCACGATGTTCTCGTACCCGCGGGCGGTGTAGCGGCGCTCCTTGGTGCGCAGTAGGATCTCGCCGGAGGAGGTCTTGAGGGCGCCAGCGGGCAGGTCGAGGGAGGCCGCGCGGACCCTCGCAGCCACCGCGTCGAGGGTCAGACTGTAGCGCTGAAGAGTCTCCTCGCTGACCTCGATCGCGATCTCGTAGGGCGCGACGCCGAGGAGCTCGGCCTGGGTGATGTCCGGGCGGGCGAGCAGCCCGTCGCGCACGGCCTCGGTCTGCTGGCGCAGCTCGCGCTGGTTCAGCTCGCCGTAGACCACGACCATCATCACCTCGCGCCGGTTGGAGAGCTTCTGCACCACTGGGCGCTCGGCGTCCTGCGGGAAGGTGACGATCCGATCGACCGCCGACTTCACGTCGCTGAGCACCTCGTCGAGGTTGGCCCCGTCGATGATCTCGATCAGCACGCCGCCAGCGCTCTCGTTGGCGAAGCCGATCACGCGGCGCACGTTGTCGAGGCCGTTGACCGCCTCCTCGACGGGCCGGACGATGCCCTGCTCGACCTCCGCCGGAGCGGCGCCGGGGTAGGTCACGGTCACCAGCACGCGGTCCAGCTCGACCTCGGGGAAGACCTCAGTCTTGACCACCTTGGTCGCGGTGAAGGCGCCGCCGACAAGGAAGAAGAGCATCAGCAGGTTGGCAGCGACGGGGTTTTTCGCCATGTAGCGGACGGGGCCACCACCACCGGCGCTGCTCTCTGCGCCGGTCGACGAGCTGGCCTCGTCGGATCTCGGGGAGCCGGACCTCTCTAGGCTCATCTTCATCTCCCTAGCGCTTCGTCGGCGCCAGCCGCGCCCGCTTCTTGATCGGCTTTGGCTTCGAGGACGAGCCGGGCTTGGAGAGCTCGCCAGGCGTCTTCCTGCTCTTCGACTTCTTCAGCGTGCTCCTCAGCCGCAGCTTCATCCCTGCGACCGGGTTGGCCAGCGGGGTGAGGACGACCTTCTCGCCGGGCTTGAGGCCAGCGGCGATCAAAGCCTCCCGCTCGTTGAGGCGCAGGAGCTCGACCTTCCGGATGCCGAGCGTGTCGCCGGGCTCGACGACCCAGACCACGTCGCCGAGGCGCACGGACTCCGCCGGGAGCGCGATCACGTTCTTCAGCTCGCGCCCCTCGATCACCACCTCGACGAAGGAGCCGACCTGGAAGTCCGGGCGGTAGGTGCCGTCGTCGGGGCGCTCGAGGTTGTAGGGGTCGTCGATCACGACCACGACTCGGGTCATCCGGCCGGTGGCCTCGATCTCGCCGAGGGAGCGCTCGACCCTGCCCCGCCGCGTGTAGGTCTTGCTGCCGACCTTCAGCCGCACCGTGGCGGACGAGGCGTGACCCGCGCGCTTGGCCTTGCCGTCGGCCCCGAAGCGCAGCTTGGGCACGTTGATCCAGCGCAGGTCTGAGACCTTCAGCGGCACGTGGACCTCGGCGCGAGCCGTGCCGAAGACGGTGGCTAGCGGCATCCCGGGCGTGACGTACTGGCCATTTTCAATGTTCTCTTTGCGCACCCGCATGTCGAAGGGGGCGCGCAGGATCGTGCGCCCCACGCGCACCTTGGCCTGCTTGAGATCGGCCTTGGCGGCGGCTAGCGCCGCCTCGGCCTGAGCCAGCTGCGGCTTGCCGAGGGTTAGGTCTGTGGGCTTCACTCCGGCGCGCTTGCCAAGGATCTTCCACTCTCGGCGCGCGACCTGGGCGTTGGACTGTGCCTCGGCGAGCGATCGTTTGGCTTGGGCGATCTGCGCCTTGGCCTTGCGGGCGGCGAGGGCGTAGTCCACCGGATCGATCCGCGCCAGCACGGCGCCCCGCTTGAGCAGGCCGCCGACGACGAGCCCCGGGTTGGCCCAGCGGACCTTGCCGGCGACCTCCGGCGAGACCACCAGCTGACGCTCGGGCTGCACCGTGCCGTGGCTGACCACCGTGACCCGTCGGGTGGCTGGCTTCGCGATCAGCGTCTCGACCAGCGCGCCCAGGGCGATGGGCTCCTTGCGCTCGAGGGGCTTGCGGCTCTTGACGATCACGATCGAGGCCACGACACCAACAGCGACGACGATCAGCGGCAGCAGGCGCCGCAGCCATTTCTTGTCGTTCGTGATCGTGGGGTCGATCGCTTCGCTATGCTCGATCATGGGCTATCCCCTGCGGCTCTCCGCCTTGGTGCTCGTGCTTCTTTTCGGCGCCCTTCTCGCGCTTCTCGCGCTCGGCTTGACGTTTGATGTCTGCGTTCATCCAGCTGCCTCCGAGGGCACGCGCCAGGGAGACCCGGGCGGAGATCAGCTCGCGGCGCGCGGAGATCAGCTCCGTGCGAGCGCCGAGCAGCGCCTGCTCGGCGGTGAGCACCGTGAGGTAGATCGTCAGGCCCTGGGCGTATTGGTCGGTGGAGAGCCGCAGCGCGCCTTCGGCGGCGGCGACGCGGGTCTCGAGGTGCTTGATCCGCGTCGCGGTCGACTCGCCCCGGGCCAGGGCGTCTTCGACCTCCTTGACCGCGTTGAGCAGCGCCTTTTTGAAGGTCGCGATCGCCTCCCGGAGCTGCGCCTTGCGCTCCTTGTACCGCGCGTGGATCGCGCCGCCCTGGAAGATCGGCGCCGTGAGGCCGGCGAAGATGCTCCACACGTTCCCCGCCGTGGGCTCGAAGGCGCGGCCGATGCTGCCGCCGATGGAGATGCTCGGGAAGTGGGCGGCGAAGGCAGCACCGACGCTCTGGTCGGCGGCCTGGAGCTGCTGAAAGGCGGCGCGCAGGTCAGGGCGCTGCAGGAGCAGCTGGCCAGGGACGCCGCCGTCGAGCTCCATCAGCTGCTTGGGGAGGGTGTCGAGCTTGCCCGGGTCGACGTGGCCGGGGTAGCGGCCCACCAGCGCCGCGAGGGCGTTGGCGCCGGTGCGCAGCGCGCCGATGGCCTGGGCTCGCTGGGCCTTGGCCGAGGCGAGGCTCTGCAGCGACTGGTAGAGATCGCCGGCGTGGGAGACGCCCGATTGATAGCGCCGACGGACCAGCTCGACCTGCGCTTTTCGGCTGACGATGGTTTTGTCCAAGATCGCGATCAACGCGCGTTGCTGCACGATCAAGTAGTAGGCGTCGGTGAGCTGGGCGGCGATGGTGATGTAGGCGGCGCGGAGGTTCTCCTGTGAGGCCTTCAGCTGATGCCGCGCGGCGTTGCGCGCGTGGCGGACCTTGCCCCAGAGATCGATCTCGTAGGACGCAGAGAGCGAGAGGTCGATGCTGTTTTGTCGCACGGTCCCGAGTGGACCGAAGACTTGCGAAGAGCGTCGGACGTTGGCGCTCCCCATGAGGGAGGGGTAATAACCCGCCGCGGAGCCGCCGAAGCGAGCCTGAGCCGCGTCGATGCGTGCCCGGGCGATCTCGAGATCGAGGCTGCCTTGGAAGGCCAGCTGCATCAGGCGCTCGAGCTCGGGGTTGGCGAAGGCCTTCCACCAACGCCCGATTGGTTTCTTTCGCTTGGCAGCGCCTTTGGCGCTGGCGAAACCATCAGGGAGCTTGTAGTCCTCGCGCTTGACCTTGGAGCTGTAGACGCACGCTGAGAAGACGAGGGGCGCCACCACCATACAAGCGCGAGCCCATCGCCTCGCAGGGGCGAAGAGAGCGTGCAGGCGTGGACGAGCGTTGATCATAGGTGGTCCTGAGAAAAGAAGACTGAACGCATCCCTGACCCCGTACAAAGACCTGAGCGACGTCCCGTAGGCCTCCGGGGCAGAGCCGAGCTCCCCGGGGAGATGTCCATTGCTTCGATCAAACAAGCCGTTCGTTATCGTGCCCGAAAACACTTAGAGGCGCCCACCATACCACCGCGGATGCATCAGACCCATCGCGGCCGAAGGGCTGCTCCTTGGTTGGGAAGCGTTTGTCGATCGACCCTCGGAGATGCCGACCTCGCGCGCGATCTGTGATCTCCCGGCCACGGTTGAGAAAGGGCCGAGCGACCTCGAGGATCGGGGCGTTGTCGATGGTGGAGGGACGGGACACGGTGAGTGAGCCCTCAGGAAAAAATTCACCGTTGGTTTGGCTCACCGCGGCGAGGAGATCAAGATGCGGCTTGATGGTGTTTTGTAACGGACTGTGAACCTGCTGTCGTGCCGTATTCCGTTTTCTGGGGAGCTGTCCTCTAGGGTCGCAGGAGCTTAGCGTCGCCGGCGTCCGGAGCTGCGAGAGACGCTGCTGCGGCGACTGACGCTGCGGCGACTCACGCTACGGCGCGCGCTCCGCCGGGGGGTGTAGCTCCGGCGGGGGGTGTAGCTCCGGCGGGGGGTGTAGCTCCGACGGGGGGTGTAGCTCCGACGGGGGGTGTAGCTCCGACGGGGGGCGTAGCTCCGACGGGGGGCGTAGCTCCGACGGGGGGCGCGCGGCGTGTAGCTGCGCTGGGGGGTGTAGCTCCGGGTTGTATGTCTCGACCTGTAGCCCGTTCGCACCGACCGCTGCCCTGCTGTGCGAGCGTTGCGCCGCGCCACGTAGGTTCGGGTGCGTGGCTGGCTCGGATAGTAGGTGCGCGGCGCTGGGCGGACGCTGCGCCATCCCGCTCTACGGCTCGCTCGTGGACCTCGCACGAAGCGCGGCTTGCGAGCGTTGTGCACCTGAGGGTCAATGCGAGAGATCCTGCCGCCTGGCTGGCGACGAAAGCGGCGTTTTCGACCTGTGGGACCGAGGACGATCGCGCCCGAGGCGTCCTGTCGATAGCGCGGCCGCCCGGTGGGATCGTCTCCAAAGGCGGCCCGTCCACGGCGGCTGCCTCGGTAGCTCGGGTTTCGACGCCAGCGGCGCGTATCATAGCGTCGTACGCTGCCTCGGTCGTGGATGTCGATCGCAGTACTGCCAGAGTGTTTCAGCACCACGGTGCGATTCGACCGCGGGCCGACCCGCGTCACCCGCGCTTGGCGGCGGGTGGCGGGGTCGACCACTCGCGGGTCGACCACTCGCGGGGCGGCCACTCGCGGGGCGGCCTGTCTGCGGCTGGTCGTCGGCTCGATGCCCGTGGCGGGCGGCGCCTTGCTGCGGACGCTATCGGGGGTCGTGGTGGCTGGGGGAGCCTTCGCTATCGCCGAGCCCACTGGCGGCCGTCGCTTGCGACGGGGCATCACCCCACGGATCACGCGCCGCGCTCGGGTCGATCGCCAGCGTCGGCGATGCCGTCGCCAGAAGCGGCTCCGATAGCGCCGTGGGCACCAGAAGGCCGGGCGGTACCGGTAGGCGCCATCGATCAGCGCGTAGACGCCAGCGACGAAGACATAGTCCGGGGCGGGGGGCTGAACCCACGCGCCGCCGACCCAGACATAGCGGTCGTCGTCGTCGTCCCAGTTCCAGTAGCCGTCACGCCAGATATACTCGGGACCAGGGGCCTCGGTCGGCGTCTCGACGCGAGGAGCTGGTGGTGGACCGGTGACGCGCACCGCCGGCGGCATCCCCTCGACGACATAGGTGAGAGGCGGTCGCGTGCAGCCGCTGGCCGCCAGCGTTAGCGTCAGCGCGGCCGCTGTCGTCAAACCAACCCGTTGAATCCTGCGCTTCATCGCTCACTCCAAGAGGTTCATGGCATCCCAAGAGGCTCATGGCATCCAAGATGACGCATCTCGCCGCGGCGTGCTTCAGCGTTGTCTGGCTCCGTCATCAACGAGTCTTGATACGAGTCTTGATACGAGTCTTGATACGTGAGCCCATCCAGCCGACGCTGGCCGTCTTGACACCCGTGGACCCTGGTGTCAGCTTGCCGCAATGGCACGGGTCTTCAGCGGAATCCAGCCAACTGGCGAGCTTCATATAGGCAACTACCTCGGCGCGATCCGCAACTGGGTCGCGATCCAGGACGATCACCACTGCATCTACTCTATCGTCGACTACCACTCGATCACAGTGCCCTTCGAAAAGAAGCTCGCGGCGTCGCGGATCCGAGAGCTGGCGATGGGGCTGCTGGCCTGCGGCGTCGATCCAGAGAAGGCCTTGCTCTTCGTACAGTCCGATGTCCCTCAACATACGGAGCTGGCCTGGATCTTCAACTGCGTGACACCGATGGGCGAGCTCTCACGGCAGACGCAGTTCAAGTCGAAGAGCGAGCAGCACGCCGAGAGCATCAACGTCGGGCTCTTTACCTATCCCGTGCTGCAAGCGGCAGACATCCTGCTCTACGGGGCCTCGTTGGTGCCGGTCGGCGAAGACCAGGAGCAGCACCTCGAGCTCTCCCGGGAGATCGCGCGAAAATTCAACGCGCGCTTCGGCAAGCTCTTCCCTGAGCCGCGGACGATGTTCTCCTCCACCCCGCGGATCCGCGGCCTCGACGGTAAGGCGAAGATGTCCAAGAGCTTGGACAACCACATCGCTGTCGACGAGGACGAGAAGAAGCTGCGCAAGAAGCTGGCGCGGGCCTTCACCGATCCCAGCCGTGTGCAGCGCGACGATCCCGGTGATCCGTCGATCTGCAACATCTACACGCTCCACGGCTTCTTCTCCGACGAGCCGACCTGCCAGGAGATCGATGGGGCCTGTCGCAAGGCGGAGATCGGCTGTGTCGACTGCAAAAAGAAGCTCGGCGACACCATGATTGAGCACTTCCGCCCGATCCGCGAGCGCTGGGCCAAGCTACGTGCCAAGCCCAATGAGGTCGACGACGTCCTCGCGGCTGGGGCGGAGCGCTGTCGCGGCATCGCCCACGAGACGATGGCGAAGGTCAAAAAGAAGATGGGGTTGACCCGTTGAGCTCGTGGTTGTCGTGGCGCGCGCTCCTCTGCGCTGGCGTCGTGAGCCTGATGGCGTGGGGCGGCGGCGCCTGCACCCCCGACGGGGAAACGCCAGTGGGCGCGATGAAGCTCTTTTTCCGCGCCGTGGCGACCCGTGACCAGGCGAAGGCCTACAAGCTGCTGGCGCCAAAGACGCAGAAGGCGCTGAAGCGCTGGGCCTCGCTCGCGACGGCGCAGACCGGCGAGCGCCGGCGCTTCAAGCCCGAGGAGCTCCTCGCGCCGAGTATTGACCAACCCCGCTATCGGCTGGGTCGCATCGAGGCCCTCAGCGAGGAGGGCGACCGGGCGAAGGTGAAGGTCTTCGCGGCGACGGGGACGTACAGCGAAGCGTTTGCGTTGGTGCGCGTCAATGGTACCTGGCGTGTGGTGCTGCCCCTGGCGGCCTTCGCGCCGCCGAAGCTCGAGCCCGCCAGCGCTCCGGTCTCGCGACCGACCTCGAGGCCAGCTACGGCCCCAGCCTCGCGAAGCGCGACGAGCGCGCCAGCGTCGTCCTCCCCAGCCACACCCTCCGCCAAGACCACGAAGAAGCCGTGACGCGCGCTGTGTCTTGTTCTGAGTCGAAGTCGATTGGCGGAAGCGAGCGCGCGGCGCGCGGGATCCGCCGCCGGGTGTTGCGTCACGTCCTCGACCATGAGGGCGGCTACCTCAGCCAGGCCTGCTCCTCGGCCGAGCTGCTGGCGACGCTCTATCTGCGGATCTTGCGCCTCGGCCCGAGCGAAGGGCCCCAGGTGCCCGAGGCGTTTTCGGGCGTGCCGGCGCCCGGCCGCCCGCTGGCGGGGCTCGGCGGTCGCTACAACGGCCCCAAGGCGCCCGAGTTCGATCGTTTCGTCTTCTCGCCGGTGCACTACGCGCTGGCGCTCTACGCGGCGCTGATCGAGGTTGGGCGGCTCGGCGAAGAGGGGTTGACGCAGTTCAACCAGGATGGCTCGACGGTGGAGATGATCGGCGCGGAGCACTCGCCGGGGATCGAGCTCACGGCGGGCTCCCTGGCGCAGGCGCTCTCGCAAGCCGGCGGCATCGCCTTGGGGCGGCGGCTCAAGGGCGAGCCCGGGCGGGTTGTGGTGATGCTCTCGGACGGTGAGCTACAAGAGGGCCAGACCTGGGAGACCTTCGCGGCGCTGAGCTTTCATCGCCTCGACAACGTGATCGTCTATGTTGACATCAACGGCCAGCAATGCGACGGCCCGATGGAGGGCGTCGGCGAGCTCGGTGATCCTGCGGCGCGGCTGCGCGCGTTTGGCGCCGAGGTGCGCGAGGTCGATGGGCATGACGTCGCCGCGTTGACACAGGCCGCCGAGGTTGCGCATCCGGGGCGGCCGCTGGCCGTGCTCTGCCGCACAGACCCTTGCCGCGACATACCCCTCCTACGGGAGCGGCTCGCGATCGGCAAGCTGCACCACCTGCGCTTCGCCGACGAGGCCGAGCGCGAGCGCTACGCTGAGCTCTACCGCCAGTGGGTCGCTGAAGCCAAAGGGCAGGGCTGCAGATGAGCGCCGAGCTTGTCACCCGACCCCACCGCGGCGCGCTGGTTCGCTATGGCGCCGAGCGCGCCGCGGTCTGCGTGCTCTCCGCCGACCTCACCTCGTCCTGCGAGGCCGACGGCTTCCGCGAGGTCTACCCCGAGCGCTTCTTCTCGATGGGGATGGCGGAGCAGAACATGATGGGCTTCGCGGGTGGCCTGGCGCGGGAGGGCTTCTCGCCCCACGTCCACACCTTCGCCGTGTTCATCACCCGCCGCCCCTTCGATCAGGTCGCGATGTCGATCGCCTACCCGAACCTGCCCGTGCGCTTGCTCGGTTTTCTGCCCGGCATAAGCACCCCCGGCGGCGTGACCCATCAGGCGATCGAGGATCTCGCCGTGATGCGCGCGCTGCCCAATATGACCGTGGTCTGCTGCGCCGACGCGACGGAGGTCGAGTCGCTGCTGCCGGCGCTCGAGGCCGTCGACGGGCCGGTCTACGCGCGGGTGCTCCGGGGCGCCGTCCCGCGGCTCTTTCCCGCCGACGAGCCGCTGCTGGTCGGTCAGCCGCGCGTCCTCGGCGAGGGCGACGAGCTGACGGTGATCAGCTGCGGCATCGGCACCGAGGAGGCGCTGCGCGCCGTGCCGCTTCTGCGCGCGGCGGGGCTCTCGATCACGCACCTGCACCTCTCGACGCTGAAGCTCGCGAGAGAGGCGGGCTCGTCAATCGGTGACGAGGAGCCGCTCATCGCGGCGTTGCGCGGCGCCGAGAAGGGCGTGATCACGATCGAGAACCATAGCGTGATCGGTGGCCTCGGTTCGGCGGTGGCTGAGCGCATGGCCGAGCTCGGCTGCGGCGTGCCGCTCTTTCGCCTGGGCTTGGCCGACACCTTCGCGCACGGCGCGAGCCGCGGCTATCTGCTCTCACGCTACGGCCTCGACGCCTGGGCGTTGGTCCGGGCGGCCCAGCGCCTCGCCGGTCGCGAGCTCGGCGTCGGGGAGGCGGACCTGCCCAGCACCGCGGCCGCCCTCGGCGTCTCCCGCGAGGCGAAGGCTGAAGATCTTTAGGAGCACCCCATCTATTCCTCCCGTCGCCGGGCACAGCCCTGCCGGCCGCTTTCGAGGCCTCAGGACGTTCGCCAGACCACCCGTATGGCTCATGTCTTCGGCTACGAAATCAGCTCGGCAGCTCAGCACCCGGCTCGGTCCCGAATGTGTGGGGGTGCTCGTAGCGGGTCGATCTCTAACAGGTGGAGGACCTCTACCATGAGCGAGGTGAGTGCTGTGAGTGACTATCGTCTCCCCGCAGACAGCGGCGGGCTCGAGCTTAGCGGCGAGCGCTTCGCCGTGGCCTACCGTATCAGCGCCGATGACGAGGCCAGCGCGAAGGCGCGGGCCGAGGAGCTCTGCGTCGAGCAGACGGTGGAGTTTCCTGCGGACCTCCTCCCCACGGGGGCGATCCCCGAGCAGATCGTCGGCCGCCTAGAAACCCTCGCCGAGATCGACGTCGCCGCCGATGAGCAGCCCGCCTTCCTCGCCGAGATCTCCTACGCCGCCGAGATCGCCGGCGGCGAGCTGACCCAGCTGCTCAACGTGATCTTCGGCAACAGCAGCCTCAAACGTGGCCTGCGCGTCGAGTCTTTGAAGCTCAGCCCCTCCCTCGCCGAGCGCTTCCGCGGGCCGCGCTTCGGTCGCCCCGGCCTCCGCGAGCTCTGCGGCGCGATCGGGCGCCCGCTGCTGGCTACGGCGCTCAAGCCGATGGGCCTCTCGTCGACAGAGCTCGCGGCGCTCGCCGCCGCCTACGCCGAGGGCGGCATTGATCTGATCAAAGACGATCACGGCCTCGCCGATCAGCCCTTCTGCCGCTTCGAGGAGCGCGCCCAGCGCTGCGCCGAGGCGGTGGCCGAGGCCAACGCCAAGACCGGCGGCGAGAGCCGCTATGTGGTCAACATCAGCTTCGACGCCGAGCATCTGCCGTCGCGGGCGGGCTACGCTCGCGGCGTGGGTGTCAGCGGCTTCCTCGCGGCGCCGGGGCTATTGGGCTTTGCGACGGTGAAGCGCTTGGCCGACGACGACGCCCTCGGCCTGCCGGTGCTGGCCCACCCCGCGTTTCTCGGCAGCTTCGTGGTCTATCGCGACGCCGGCATCGCGCCGGGGCTGATCTTCGGCACCCTGCCGCGGCTCGCCGGCTGCGACGTCTCGATCTTCCCCAACCACGGCGGACGCTTCGGCTTCAACGAGGACGACTGTCAGAGCATCGCGAGCGCCTGCGGCGATGAGCTGGGCCGCTTCGCGCCGATCTTCCCCGCCCCCGCTGGCGGTATGCGCCTCGATCACGTCTCCGAGCTGGTCGGCGCGTATGGCGAAGAGAGCGTGCTGCTGATCGGCGGCGACCTGCACCGCGGCGACGACGTCGTCGCCCGCTGCCGCGAGTTCCGCGCCCTCGTCGCGAGCAGCTAACCCCTCCCGTCTCGCGACTTGCCCTTCGAACAAAGCTCTCTGTCGCTCGAGCTCGCTACCGGACGGCCTTGAAGGTGCCCTTGAAGTTACCCTTCGAGAGCGAGTAGCCGAGCGAGCCGTTCCACGTGCCGTTTTTCAGCTGGTTATCCGAGCCAGGGTTGGGGATGTCCGCGGTGCCCGAGAGCTCGAAGAAGGTCAGCTTGGTGGTCAGGTCGTTGAGGGCCTTGTTCAGATCGTTGATCAGGTCCTGCTTCGCCGTGTCGCAGGCGGGCTGGATGATGCCGGCCACCGATGGGGCGCTAGACCAGATCGACATCACGAGCTGGTCGATCTGCAGCGCCAGCATCTGGCAGTCGATCACCCCCTGCAGCGCCTGCTCGAGGTTGTTGTAGCAGGGCGTGCCGTTGCCCGAGCAGGTGGCCACCGAGAGCACGGTCTCGATCGCCCACTTGATCAGCCCGCCGATCACGTTCTTGACCTTATGCTTGCTGATGAAGAGCACGCCGCAGACCTCGGTGGCGGTGTAGTTCGGCACCTTCACGTTGCCGATCTCCGGGATCGCGCTCGGCGGCGTCGAGAGCTTCTGGCCCTTGTACTCGAACTCGATCAGGTCCCACTTCTCGCTGCAGACGTAGTTGTGGTTGCCCACGCTGTTGATGTTGACGCTCGAGACGACACGCATTGTATCGACGATGTCGTTGACGTTGCCCAGCGCGACGGCCATCTGCTGGCCCCACGGCGGCACGTATTGGTCGATCAGCTGCTTGAGGTATTTGTTGACGATCTTGGTGATGAGTTTCGGGATACCCTTGATCGTGAAGCGCCCCTCGATCACGTCGCGGAGCACACCAGCGACGCTGAAGATCGCCTTGGTGAAGCCGTCGAGGCCGTCTCGCAGGTCGAGGTTGGAGTCGAACTGCCAGGCGCCCTGCAGCCGGTTGGGCTGCACGCCAGAGATGTTGCAGGCCGCCTTCGGCTTGCACGTGCCGTTGACGCAGGTCTGGTTGGCGGGGCAGTCGGCCGGGGTCTTGCACCCGCCCGTCGGCGGCTGGCCTGCCGGCTTGCACGAGCCCTGATCGCAGATCCACGTGGGCGGGCACTCGCTGTTGGCAGCGCAGCCGGTGGGCAGCTTGGCGCATTGGTTGCCGATGCAGACCTCGTTGGCGCCGCAGCCGGTGCCCTCGATCGGGTCGCAGCCCTGGCCGGTGGTCTCGAGGCATTGGCCCGTCGCCGTGTTGCAGATCGTCGGCGCCTGGCAGTCGCTGTTGCTGGTGCAGCCGGTCGTCGGCGGCGGGGTCGGCGGCGCCTCGCATTGGCCAGTGGTGGTGTTGCAGGTGTAGCCGAGGGGGCAGTCGCTGTCGAAGGTGCACGTCGTGCTGCCCTCCTGCACGCGCACCGTCACCGCCGCCGCCGCCGTGCCGGCCATCGTCGCCTTGACCACCAGCTGGGGGATCGCCGTCGAGCCCGTCGCGAGCATCGCCGTGGCGCGGCCCGTGCCGTCGGTCTTGAGCTTCAACGTCGCCCCGGGCGTCTTGTTGTCGATCGTCGCCAGCAGGGTCTCGCCGGTCTTGCCGTTGGTGATCTCGAAGGTGATCTCCTCATCGACGAGCTTCGCCGCCCCGTTGGTGGTGGCCTCGACGGTGATCGGGATGCGGCTCTTGGTGAAGGTATCGAAGGGGCTCTTGGTCACCGCCTTGAGCTGGCGCAGGGTGCGCTCGACGTCGAGGGAGAAGTTGATCGCGCAGGTGCCGGCGGAACTGGCCTCGACCATGTAGATCGCCGGCTCGGCGGTCTGGGTCACGGTGGCCTTGACCGTGGCCATGCCCTCGCTGTCGGTCACCGCCGAGGCCCGATCGAGGGCCACCTCGCCATTGAGCGCGTCGATCACGCGGAACTCGACGGTCTGCCCCGCCTCGGCGTGGCCCTCACCCTGCGTCTGCGAGCCACGGATGACGATCACCGAGACCGACACGCCGCCGCCCTGGAGCAGGCTGTGGGTCACGGGGCCGAAGGGCAGCAGGTAGAGGCCGCTCTGCTTGCTGGCCTCGCAGGTGTTGCCGCCATCACTGCTTGGCCCATTGCTGGTCGATCCGGGGCAGCCCCCGGCGGTGACCAGCGCCAGGGCCAGGGCTCCGACGGAGAGGGTGGTGAGCAGAGGGCTGTTATCGAAAGCTGGGCGAGAAAACCGCATGCCTCATGGTAACGCCAACCGGTCCCGACGAACATCCGCCAACTGGCCGAGAACAACGCACCCCAGCGAGCTGGCCAGTAGACTTGCCAGATCCGTTGACTTCCTCCATCTCTTCAATAAGATGAAGACCGCCACAACCTAGCGACACGAGACCCCAGGGCTCGCGGCGTCGGCGCTCACCCTCAGAGCAGCCGGTCGTCAGGGCCAGGGTGAGGGAGCAGCCATGGGTCAAAACCCGGCGGTGACGACGATCTTCGATGGCGGTCGCGCGACTGTTCGCCACCTGCGTAAGAGCAAGCTGGTGGTGCGATCGGGACCGGAAGCCGGCAAGGAGGTCGAGATGACCAAGGCCCGCGTCGGCGGCGGGCGGAGCATCATCAACGACCTGCCCCTCACCGACAAGGCTGTCTCGGGGACGCACTTCGAGATCATCAGCGGCGACGAAGGCTACAAGCTGGTCGACCTCGACAGCACCAACGGGACCTTCGTTGGCGACCTACGGATCAAAGAGGTCTACCTCAAGCCCGGAACGAAGTTCCGCGCCGGGCATACCGAGATCCAATTCCAGGCGCTCGATGACGTGGTCGAGATCCCGCTCTCGTCGGAGGATCGTTTCGGCACGGTGCTCGGCTCGAGTGTGCGGATGCGCGAGATCTTCGCGACCCTCGAGAAGGTCGCGCCCTCGGATCTCACCGTGCTGCTCACCGGTGAGACCGGTACGGGTAAAGAGGTCGTGGCGCGCAGCATCCACGAGATGAGCCCGCGTCAGCCGAAGCCCTTCATCGTGCTCGACTGCGGCGCGATCCCCAAGGACCTGATCGAGTCGTCGCTCTTCGGCCATGAGAAGGGCGCCTTCACCGGCGCCGTGGGGCAGCATAAGGGCTGCTTCGAGCAGGCCCACAACGGGACGATCTTCCTCGACGAGATCGGCGAGCTCGACATCACGCTGCAGCCGAAGCTCTTGCGTGTGCTCGAGAACCGCGAGCTGAAGCGTGTCGGCGGTGACCGCACGATCAAGATCGACGTTCGCGTACTCGCGGCGACCAACCGTGATCTGCGCGCGATGGTCAACAAGGGCACCTTCCGCGAAGACCTCTACTTTCGCCTCTCGGTGATCCACGTCGAGAACCCGCCGCTGCGCGAGCGCAAAGAGGACATCCCGCAGCTGACCCACCACTTCTTGTCCGAGGTGTCGCGGCGCCGCGGGATGAACCTCTCGGTGGCCGTCGACGCGATGCAGAGCCTGATGAGCCATGTCTGGCCGGGCAACGTGCGCGAGCTGCGCAACGTGATCGAGCGCGCCGGCTCGCTCTGCGATGGCCCCACGATCACCCGCACCGACCTCTCGTTTGGCAAATCCTTCGGCCCACCTCCGGTGGAGGCGTCCATGGCGTCGGTCTCGGCGGCGTCGAGCGGCGGCGTCGGCGGCGGCTTCGACCCCTCGCTCTTCGAGCCGGGGCGCAACTTCAAAGACGCCAAGCAGGTGATCCTCGACGAGTTCGAGCAGATCTACCTCAAGGCGCTGCTCGAGCGGAACAAGGGTAACATCACCCGCTCGGCTCACGAGGCCGGCCTGACACGTTACCACCTGCGCGAGCTGCTCAAGCGGCACAACCTCTCCCCAAATCAGTAGCTATCGTCGGCGCAGGGGCTCGCTATCGGGGAGCGTGAGGTGTCGAGCTGGCGGAAGCCGTGAGCAGTGGCAACCAAGGAGAGCTAGGCTCGACTCCTGACCGACGGGCGACGGTGCTGGCGTTGCTCGCCGCGCTCGTCGGCAGCTTCGCGCTCTACGCCCACACCCTCGGCGGAGAGCTCGTCTACGACGACATTCCGCTGCTGGTGAACAACGACTGCCACCGCGACAGCGCACAGCTCTCGCGGCTCTTCGAGGTTTCACGGCAGACGGTCTGCAACCAGCGGCCGCTGCGTTTTCTCAGCTTCGCTGTCGACCACGCGCTCTTCGGCGACTCGGTGGTGGCCTACCGAGCGGCGAACCTGGTCTACCACGGGTTGGTGGTCTGGCTGGCGTTGCTTCTGCTGTGGCGCTTCACCGGTGATCGCTTCACCGCGATCTGCGCCGCGGCGCTCTTCGGGTTTCATCCGATCGCCACCGAGGCGGTCGCCTATGTCTCGGGGCGACGTGATCTCCTCTGCGCGCTCTTTGCCCTCGCCGCCGCGCTCGCCGTGCTCCCCAGCGTCGCCGATCGCGAGCAGAAGCTGCCGCTCTGGCGGGCGCTCCTCGCGCCCCTGCTCACGATCGGCGCCTTCTTCTCGCACGAAGGGAGCGTCGTGCTGCCCTTCGCGCTGCTCCTTTTGGCCCTGGCCCGTCGTTGGCCTGTCGCTCGGAGCGCCGGTGGGCAGCGTCAGGGGCTTGCCGCGCAGCTGCGGGGGGCGCTCTCGACCCTGCGCGCGGAGCGACGGCTTCAGCTGCTCCTGGCCCTCATGCTGCTCGCCGTGGCGCTGGCGATCTGGGCGGCGTCTGTGCGTAACCCCTCCACACGCCACGAGCTCTGGGGCGAGGGCTTCGATGGTCACCTCGCGACGGTGCTGCGGGTCCACGCGCATTACCTCCGCCAGCTCGCGCTCCCCGTGGCGCTGCAGGCCGACTACAGCCCCGCTGCCTTTCGCCTCTCGTCGAGCCTCCTCGAGGCCTCGGCGCTGGGGGCGCTGGCGCTCGTCGTCGGCCTGATCGGTCTGGCACTCTGGGGCTTTCGCCGCGCTCCCCTCGGCGCCGCGGCGCTGCTCTGCTACTTCGGCCTGCTCGTGCCCTCGAGCCAGCTGGTGGTGCACCACGAGCTCGCGGCGGAGCATCGGCTCTATCTGCCGGCGCTGGCGCTCTTCGCCCTCGTCGCCGGTCGCGCCTCGACGTTGGCTCGACGCACGGGGCGCAGGCGGGCCTTTGCGCTGGCCTGGACCCTGCTGCTTTCGTTGCTCGCGCTGACCACCGTGAAGCGCGCGATGGTCTGGACCTCGGCGGAGCTGCTCTGGTCGACCACCGTGGCCCAGGCCCCACGCTGCGCCCGCGCCAGGGCCAACCTCGGGGCGATCTACGCCCAGCAGGGGCGACTCGAGGCGGCTCAAGAGCAGCTCGAGGTCGCGCTCGCCGTGCGGCCGAAGCTCTGCGAGGCCCGCGGCAACCTCGGGCAGGTGTTGATCGATCGTGGGAAGCTCGGCCCAGGCCTCGCGGCGATGCGCGCCGCGCTGCGTTGCAAGCCGAGCACCGCGGGCTATCGGCGGCTGGCGCAAGCAGAGCTCCGCTTTGGTCAGCCCAAGGCCGCCGAGGCGAGCGCCCGGGCGGCCCTGCGCCGGGCGCCGCGAGACCCAGGGCTGCTCTATCTTCGCGCCCGCGCCGAGCACTTGCAGGGGCGGCTCGACGCCGCCCTCGTGAGCTACCGCGCCCTGCTGAAGCTCGATCCACGGCGCTGGCGAGCGCTGCTGCAGATCGGCGGGATCCGCGCCGTTCGCTGCCAACTGGTCCGCGCCGAGCGCGTCGCCGCGGCCTTGGCGCGCTTGCCCGGGGTCCGTCGCGATCGGGTCGCCGCGCTGCGCCGCCTGATCTCGCGGGCCCGCAAGGCCTGCGCCGCAGGCAAGCGCTGAGCGGTCTGCGACGAAAACGCCTTGTATGTGCTTGTCTTTGCGTCAGTGTTTTTGGTGGTGGCTGTCGCTGAGGCTGCTAGCCTCTGCTACGGGGCTCGTGGGTCGCCATGCGCAGCGCCGCAGCCGAGCGAGGCGAAGACCTCTTCGAGCATGGACGCGAGCCCACCGCACATAGCGGGCGGAGCGCTTATTGTGTGGACACGACGTTCTGTTTTCGTGCGCTGCGTTGCCCGCAGGCAGGCGATCGTGAGCGTCTGCTCGCAGCTGATGCCGCGGCAGAGGCGGCAGAGGCGGGGAGGGCTCGCCGGTGATCAATGCTTCCCTTGTTGACCCCTGCCACGATACGTTTGAACGCAACCTTAGCCAAGGAGCCTCGCTTGAGAGCCCCCCCACAGTCTCCTCTCGTCGCCGGGCAGACCACTCCCGGCCGCTCTCTATACCTCAAGAGCACCCCCACAACGTCATCCCGTCGCCGAGCAGCGCACTGCCGGCCGCTTTCGAGGCCTCAGAACGTTTGCCGTACCAGCCGTATGGCTCATGTCTTCGGCTATGAAACCGGCGCGGCAGCTCAGCACCCGGCTCGGTCCCGCATGTGTAGGGAAGCTCTCAAAGAGCGTAGCGCCATACCTCTCGTAGGGGCTACGAGATCGGCGCGGCAGCTCAGCGCCCAGCTCGGGACCGGGTTGATGAGTATCCCGCTCGCTCGCCGAGGTGCGGGTCGGCTGGCTAGCCTGGTGCTGCTGGCTGGTGCGCTCACCACCCTCGCCGCTTGCCCGTCCAACGTGATCTATCCCGACGCGGGCTCGGAGGGTGGCACCGCAGACGACCTGGTGCGGATGGATAGCCCGCTCGAGCTCGACCTCAACGGGCCCTTCATCCCCACCGAGCCGATCGAGACCAAGATCTCCGTCGCCAACGGGACCGCGCTCGCTGAGAACTTCAAGACGATCAACCCCGGCGAGGGGCTGAGCTTCAAGGCCGAGGCGATCTGCCCCGAGGGCGCCACGTGCAAGCTCAAGTGGGACTTTGGCAACGGGCAGACGGCCAACACCCTTGACGGCGGTACCCAGACCTTCCCCAAGGGCTACTACCACGTGCGCTTCACCGTCTCGAATATCAACGATGACGTGCTCGGTGAGGCCCACGCGTATATCGCGGCCTGGGACGGGGAGTTCTCCGACGACTTCAACCGCGCCTCGGTCGAGTGGGATAAGTATGGCTGGGTCAAGCCGGTGCAGCGAGACGTCGAATATGTGATCAAAGACGACTGGCTCTACCTCGAGCACGACCACCGAGCGCCGGGCTCCACTGGCCTTACGGCGTCCCCGCTGATGCACGACGCTCACGCCGAGGTCACGGTGCGTCGCTACCCCCATGGCACGGAGATCCACTATATGGACGTGCTCTTCCGCGTCCACCCAGAGAAGCGCGAGACGTCTTTCTATCGCGTGCGTGTCGACCAGAGCAGCGCCGCCTCCGGCGACCATCTACGCATCGCCGTGTTCAAGATCTTCAACGAGGACCAGCACGGCCTGTTGCTCTCAGATAACACCCAGCCGATCAACCCCTGGACCAGCCTCACCGACTGCAAGGTGCGCGACGACTGCGATCCGAACAAATACACGGTCAACTGTATGCTCGACAAATGCGTGCCGACGGGCTGTTTGGGCTGCACCAAGGTCGCGCCCTTCGACAGCGCCCGAAAACAGAACCTCCGGATCCTGATCGACTTCCGCGACGTGAACGGCGTCCCGACCTGGGACGTCAAGATCGTTGACCCGGCGAACACCTCCACTGTCTTCCTCGAGCAGAAGAATATCCAGGATACGACGCCGAACCCACACCTCTACGCAGGCATGGTGGGGCTGGCGCACTTCGATCTCGAGACCTACTTCGACGACTTCTACGTCAAGCGTACGCGTTAGGGAGGGGACGATGAAGACGATGAAGACGACGAAGACCAACGAGACGACGACCAGCGAGACGATGACGACCAGCCAGACGATGAAGACGAAGACCCTCCTGAAGGTCTTCACGTCCCTCACGCTGAGGACGCTCGGCAGCTCGCTGCTGGTGTTGACGCTCGGCGCCCTCGCCGCGGGCTGCCCTGCCGAAGCGACGGGGACCGACGCCGCGACGACCACCCCCGACGGCGGTGATCTCGGCCCCGACATGCCACCGCCCGACAGTTTCCAGGTCCTCGACCATGGCCCCGATCTTGGCGTAGAGAAGCCGATCGCGTGGGCGACGATCAAGGCTGGCAGCTTCAAGATGGGCTCGCCGTTGACGGAGATCTGCCGCACCTACGAGGAGGTGCAGCATGACGTGACGCTCACCAACGACTTCCGCATGAGCACGATGGAGATCTCCCAGTCCCAGTGGTATCGGCTGATGCGCTACCTTCGCGCTGGCTTCGATGGCTGCGGCCCGCACTGCCCCGTCGAGAACATCACCTGGCACGAGGCCGCCCACTTCTGCAACAAGATGAGCGAGAAGGAGGGGCTCACCGCTTGCTACAGCTGCAAGGGCAAGTATCAACTCGTCGAGTGCGAGGTCGCGACGGCCTACAAGGGCAAGGCCTTCTATGGCTGCCCGGGCTATCGCCTGCCGACAGAGGCCGAGTGGGAGTACGCCTACCGCGCTGGCACCACCACGGCCTACTATAGTGGTAACGCGATCGGCTGCGGCGACACCCGCGACGCGGACGCCTACCCCGACGCCACGCAGGACCCGACGATCGACCAGAACGCCTGGGCGATCGCCTGGTACACCAGCAGCTCGGAGGGGCGGACGCACCCTGGCGGCGAGCTTCAGGCCAACACCTGGGGCCTCTACGACATGGCCGGCAACGTCTGGGAGTGGGTCAACGATTGGCGCGCCGCTTACCCGACCAACGCTGTAACCGACCCAACGGGGCCGGAGACGGGCTACTATCGCGTGATGCGTGGCGGGGATCTCGAGTCGATGATCATGTACCTGCGTGCCGCCTATCGCCATCTCCACACGCCGGGCTACGCCGACGGGCGCACGGGCTTCCGCGTCGTGCAGACCGTCAAGTAGGCTCAAGGAGCGTGAGAGGGGGGCTCGACGAAAAACAAGAGGATCAGGGAGTCGATGATGTCGAAGCATAGGTCGAAGGCGAGCCCTTTGCTTTTCGTCTTGTCCGGGCTGGCGCTGCTGGCGCTTGGCCTCACGTCGAGCGTCGCGCTGGCCGCCGACTGGCATGTCGCGCCGGGGGGCGACAACCAAAACGATGGCAGCCAGGGCAAACCGCTCGCGACCCTCGCCGAGGCGGTGACGCGCGCTAGCGCCAAAGATCGGATCCTCCTCGCCCGCGGCGGCACCTATCAGGTCGACGACCTCACCATCGGCAAGGAGCTGACGGTGACGGCCTACGGCAGCGGCGCCGCGCCGGTGATCACCGCCAGCGAGGAGGTCACCCTCGGCGGCACCTGGGCTCAGAACGGCCAGGTTCAGACGGGTAACGTCGCCAAGCGGGTGGTGGCCTGTTTCGTCGACGGCCGTTTTGTGCGGCGGGCGCGTTACCCCAATGACCCGGATGTGCTCTTCACTGACGGTGACAACGGCGACTCGACGATCAAGGACGCCGATCTCGCCAAGCGCCCAGGCGTGGCGGCGGGGCGCTGGACCGGCGCTCACGTGCGCTGGCGCCGCTGGAGCTGGCATTGGGAGCGCCGGATCATCCAAGCCCACTCGGCCACCGACACCTTGAAGCTCACCGCGGACGGGCGCGTGACCAACGTTGGCGACGTCGGCGACGGCTCAGGCTACTACATCGACAACGACCTCGACGAGCTCGACGTACCGGGGGAGTGGCATTGGGAGAACGGCAAGCTCTACCTCTACCCGCCGACCTGGGCCAACCCCCAGACGATGCGCGTCACGGTGGTGACCAGCAGCGAGACGGCTGCGTGGATCAAGCTCGAGGATCTCAAGGCCGGGGTCTCGGCCAGCGGCAAGGCGGTCTTTCGCGATGTGCACTTCTCGATGTTCCGCGGCGCCGCGCTGCGGATCGCCGGCCCAGCGACGGTGGAGCGCTGCACCTTCTCGGAGATCGGCGAGACCGCTGTGCGCTACACCTGGAACGCGCAGCCCTTCACCGTGCGCGAGAGCGTCTTCCGCGACATCCGCAACGTCGGTGTTCAGGGCTGGGCCGATCCGGCGGGGGTGAAGGGATCGTTGATCGAGCGTAACCTCTTTTTGCGCATTGGCTACGAGAAGGGCTATGGCGGTAACGGCCCCTGGCACGCTGCCGGCGTGATCCTTGGCAACGGCAACGGCATCACCTTCCGGCTCAACCGCGTGGTCGACACGGGCTATTGTGGGATCATCCTCGGCAGCCCCGGGATGGTCGTCGAGCGCAACGTCTTCGTGCGCACGATGTCGACGCTCAACGACGGCGGGGCGGTCTACACCAACTGTGACGCCTCGGTGATCCGCGAGAACATCATCCTCGACACCATCGGCGATCTCAGCACCTCCCACCCCTGGTATCCCCTGGGAAGCGGGATCTGGCCTGAGTTTCTCAGCGAGTTCAAAAAGACGCAGATCATCGACAACACGGTCTACGGCAGCAACGGGCAGGGCATCTTCTTGCCCAATAACTACGAGTGCACCATCACCGGCAACGTGCTCCTCGACAACCGCCGCGCGGGGATGGCCTTGATGCGCCATAACAGCAATCCCGCCTACGACCCGAAACAGAGGCATACGATCCAGGATAACGTGATGGGCGTGGTCGAACCGACGCGGCGGCTGAAGCGCGCCGAGAACCTCTCCAAGTGGTGGCTACCGCCCCACGACCCGCCGCCGGCCAACGCGCTGCTCTACGACCTCGACGTCGACTACGGCTTGATGGAGGGCAGCACGATGGTCGTGCCCCCGGGCTACAAGGACGTGATCCAGGCCGAGCCGGGGGGAGGCTCGGGGACCAAGGCGACCTACGAGACGATCCAGGCCTGGACACAGAACGCGACCTGGGCCAGCGCGACTGGGAGCAGCGTGGTCTTGGGCCACGCGATCTTGCTCTTCAACGACACCGAGGCCAAAGCGAAGATGACCGTGCCGGCTGGCAGCTGGAAGCACCTCGACGGCAGCGCAGCTGGCGCCACCGTCAACGTCGATCCCTTCCGCAGCGTCGTCCTCGTGGCCCCGAGCGCGCCACCGGCGACGCCGCCCTACTACGCCGCCTCGGGGATCGACTGGCGCGCCGACACACCGACGAGCTCGGTGCTCACGCCAGAGCCGGACATCGAGCTGCTCCGTGGGGCGAAGGTGATCGCCCTCGGCGCCACCGATGAGGTCTTCGGCAGCGAGGCCGGCACGGCGGTGACCATCGACTACATCATCCGAAACGGCGGCGGGGCGTCGCTGACCCTCGCGGTGCCAGCGACGACGAGCAAGGCGACCAACGTGCAGGCGACGGTGAAGGTCCAGCCGGCGGCCTCGCTCGCCCCAGGCGCCTCGGCGACGCTGAGCGTCGAGCTCAGGCCGACCGCGGCCGGCGCCTGGTCGGTGGAGCTGAGCGTTGGCACCAATGACCCCGACGAAGACCCCATGACCTGGAGGATCTACGGGACCACTGGCAGCACCGGAGGCCCTGACCTTGGCGTCTCGCCCGTCCCCGACGGCGGCTCGTCGCCGGTCGACGGCGGCGGTGGTGATGGCGGTCTCCCCGGTGACGGCGGGGCGGTCGACGCGGCGAGCGACGGCGGCGGGAGCGGCTCTCTCGACGACGGCTGCGCGGTCGGCGGCGCGAGCTCGGCGCCGCTGCTGGCGATCGCGCTCCTCGGACTGCTGGCGCTGGGCCTGCGTCGTCGCCGCGACGCCTAGAGCGCTGATCCGCTTACCGGACCGAGCTGCGCAAAGGATGCGGAATCACAGCGTAGGAGCGAGAAGGGCGCCTGCCGGTCGCACGCAACCGACGAGCGATAACCGCTGTGATGTCGCAGACCAGCGCGACGGGAGGTAAGCGGGTCAGCGCTCTAGTCATCGTTGTTCGCTGTCGTTGTTCGCTGTCGCGGTTTGCCGTCGCGGTTCGTGGCGTCCTTCGTGGCGCCCTTCGCTGTCGCGCTCTTCTGCTTGCTTGCTTGCGGGGGGGCTACTTCTTCAGGCCGAGCTCCTTGAGCAGCGCCGTCGCGCCTTGTACGGTGGCGAGGTAGTGGGCGAAGCGGATGTCGAGGCAGATGCTGCGCTGCTCGTTCGGGAGGTACTGCCAGTCGGAGAGGATCGACTCGGGGGTGCCGTCGAAGAGGAGGCCGACGAGGCGGCCATGATCGTCGAGGACGGCGCTGCCAGAGTTGCCGCCGGTGGTGTCGAGCGTCGTGGTGAAGTCCACCGGCACGTCTTTGATCTGCGGATCGGTGAAGCGCCGCCGCGCGCGCTTGGCTCGCTTCGCCGCGTCGTTCGTCGCCTCACCCTTGGCGGCCTTCTTCAGCCAGGCGGGGACCTCGAAGGGGAAGCGCCCCTTGTCCTTGGCGATCACCCCGGCGAGGTCGGTGAGGTAGCGATGTGACTTGCCGGTGGCCGACGCTTTGTAGTCCTGCACGCTGCCGTAGCTGAGCCGCACGGTGAAGTTGGCGTCGGGGTAGGCGGGCTTGGCGAAGCTGGTGATCCAACGGCGCCCCAGCACCGGTCCGAGGTACTCCTCGATCAGCCGCAGCGGGCCCTCGCGGAGCTGGCGTAGCTCGATCTCCATCTCGACGCCGAAGCGCAGCAGCGGATCTCTCTTGGCGGCGGCGAGGAGCGCACGGCGCGGCGCCTTCCAGAGCTCGGCGCGCGTGCTCTTGACCGCCTCGCGCGCTTTGCCCTTCGCCGCGCGCGCGATCAGCGCGGTTTTGCCGTAGAGCAGCTGCACCGTCCGCGTCAGCTCGTCGGCGGCCGGCGCGGCTCCAGCGGAGGTGGCGAAGACGGCGGAGAAGGGGGTCTTTTTGCGCTTGGCCTGGCGCCTCAGCTTGGCCTGCTCGCGTTTGCCCCAGGCGACGAGCTTCGTCACGGCGCGGGAGCGCTGGCCTTTGGGCAGCGCCAGCAGCTGACCGAGGAAGTAGCGCAGCATCGCTTGCTCGGTGGCGGGCTCGATGTCGCGGTCGAGGCGGTCGAGGCCCTCGCGCAGGCGGTAGACGTTCTTGTCATAGTAGCGCGAGCTGAGGCGCTTGTCCTCGGGGCGCGTTCGCTCCACCGACCAGCGAGCGATGGTCAGCGCGGCACCGACGCTCGGCACGATAGTGGTCATCCGCGAGAGCCCCGCGTAACGCTTGCTGACCTTGCCATAGTCGCGATAGGCGCGGCCGATCTCGGCGAGCAGCCGCTTGGCCTGCTTGCGCTGCGCCGGCGCGAGCTTGGCTAGCAGCGCCGCCTCTTTGCGCAGCGTACGCTCGAGCACCTTCCAGCGCGCGAAGCCCGCGGCGCTCATGCGGTAGTACTTCAGCGCGTTTTGCAAGCGCGCGTCGTGGGTCGCGTACTTGCGCTTGGCCTCGGCGCTCTCCGCCACCCGCGCGCGGAGCGCCTTCGCCGCCCCCTCAAAGAGGGCGACCATCCCCGAGAGGCGCTGGTCTTGGTGGAAGCGCACGCCGTGGGACGTGACATGCCGCGCGGTGCGGCCGGGGAAGCCCATCACCAGCACCAGCGAGCCGCGCTTGATGCCCCAGCGGCCTTGCTCCAGAAACACCGGCGTGTTCAGCGGCACGTTGGCCTTGGCGAAGGGCCTGCCGGCGCCGTCTTTGGCGACATAAGCGCGCAGGTAGGTGAAGTCGGCGGTGTGGCGCGGGTACATCCAGTTGTCGATGTCGCCGCCGAATTTGCCCAGGGCTTTTGGCGGCGCGTAGACCAGGCGTACGTCGCGGATCCGGCGGTAGGCGGTGAGGGTGTAGCTTGCGCCGTGGTTGTCGGCGGTGACCTTGCAGGTCACGGCGTAGCTCTGCCCCTGAGACGAGACCTTCTTGGCCTCGCAGGCCTTGCGCAGCGCGACCATCTTCTTGCGCAGCTTGCGGAAGCGCCCGTGGTAGTTGCGGCGCGTGCCTTCGGGCAGACCCGCGAGCAGCGTCTGCGTCACGTCCTCGACGCGCTCGACGACGTGAAGGTCGTAGCCGGGGCAGGGCAGCTCTTCGGCGAGGCTGTTTGCTACGTGCCCGTGCTGAAGCACGCCCCGGTGTTTTTTCGAGGCGCCAAGGCGGGCCAAGCAGCTGTAGGCGACGTGGTGGTTGGTCACGACCAGCCCGCGCTTCGACACGAAGCTGCCGCTGCCGCCGCGGCCGACCTGGACGATCGCCTTGCGCAGCGCGCGGATCTTGGACACGGGGACCTTCAGCTTCGAGCGCTCGAGCCCCGCCGATGGCAGCGCGAAGAGCTGGAACATGCCCTCGGCGGCCAACGCTGAGCTGGACACTGCCAGCGCCGCGGCGAGGCTCAATGTCACGAAAACCGATCGAAGACAATAAGACTGAGTCACACGAGACCTCCGCTCTGGCTCGGTGTAGCAGGGGCGACAGTGCGCTCGCAAGGGTGGAAAGCGGCCTCGCGGCGAGTACACTAAGGCGTTGAATGCTCTGGAGCGCGACGTCTTGAAACCCAAAGCACGGCAGAAGGCCCGCCACCTTGAGCACCTCGCCGTCGCGGCGGCGCCGAGCGTCGGCCCTGGCTTGGCCGAGGCCTGGCCGAGACGGCTACGCGTGACCAATCACCTCGTGGCGTGGCCGCGGCTGGCCCGTCGGGTGCGGATCGTCCAGATTACTGACATCCACGCCGGGCTCTCAACACCCGTGCGCTACATGCGCCAAGCGATCTCGGCGGCGCGGCAGGCCGAGCCCGACCTCGTGGTGCTCACGGGTGATTATCTCAACCGCTCGCTGACCTACGTCGAGCGGCTGCGGCGCTTCATCAAGGTGCTCCCAGAGCCGCGGGTCGCTGTGCTGGGCAACCACGACCACTGGTCCGACGCGGCCGGCGTAAAGCAGGCCCTCGAGCGCGAGCGCGTGCAGGTGCTGGTCAACGCGCATACGGTGATCGCGGGTGAGGGCTATGAGCTGACGATCGTCGGCGTCGACGACTGGACGACACGGCACGACGACATCTCGGCGGCCTTCGCCGGCGTCGAGCGCCCCGACGAGGCGCTGGTGCTCTCCCATCACCCGCGCAGCGCCGAGCCCATCGCCGGCTACGGCGGCCGACTGGTGCTCAGCGGCCATACCCACGGCGGGCAGATCTACCTGCCGCTGCTGACGCGGGCGATCGGCCGGATGGGCGGCAACCGCTACATGGCGGGCTGGTACGACATCACCGAAAAGACGCGGCTCTACGTCAACGCTGGCATCGGCTCTGGCGCGGTGGGGATCCGCGTTGGGCGCAACGCGATCCCCGAGGTCGCCGTCTTCGACCTCGTCCCTGAGCGCTAGCTTGTTGATCGAGGAGCACCCTTACCCATTCCTCCTGTCGCCGGATACGACACTGCCGGCCGCGTTCGAGGCCTCCGAGAGCTCGCCAGACCACCCGTATGGCTCGTTCGGCTACGCAATCGGCTCGGCAGCTCAGCACCCGGCTCGGTCCCGAACGTGGAGGGGGCTCCGAACCTTCCCGTCGCGAGGCTCACCCTTCGAGCCGGGCGCTGTATTGCGCCACGAGAGCGCTGATCCGCTGACCGGACCGAGCTGCGCGAAGGATGTGGGATCACAGCGGAGGGCGCCTGCTGGTCGCAAGCAACCGACGAGCAACAACCGCCGTGATGTCGCAGACCAGCGCGGCGACGGGAGGTCAGCGAGTCAGCGCTCTAGAAGAGTCAGCGCTCTAGAAGACGTCCGAGTTGGCCTTGAGGTAGGTGAGGAGCTCGTCGACCTGACAGAAGGCGAGGGCGGTGTAGGTGTCCGCGGCACCGTAGTAGATCGCGATACGGCCGGTGGCGGCGTCGGCGAGGGCGGCGCAGGGAAAGCAGACGTTGGGGACGAAGCCGACGGTCTCGTAGGTGCGCTCTGGGGTCAGCAGGTAGTCGCGCGTGCGGAAGCGCACCTGCGAGGGGTCGTCGAGGTCGAGGAGCGCGGCGCCGACGCTGTAGACGAAGCCGTTACAAGGGCCGCTGACGCCGTGGTAGAGCAGCAGCCAGCCCTCGTCGGTCTCGAGCGGCACAGGACCAGCGCCGATCTTGACGCCCTGCCACCAGCCCGGGCCGCCCTTGCCCATCACCCAGCGGTGCTTGCCCCAGTAGATCAGGTCGGGGCTGTGGCTGAGCACGATGTCGCCGAAGGGGGTGTGTCCGCTGTCGCTGGGCCGAGAGAGCAGTACGTACTCTCCGCCGATCTTGCGCGGGAAGAGCACGCCGTTGCGGTTGAAGGGCATCAGCGGCCGCTCGAGGCGGGTGAAGGTCTGGAAGTCGTCGGTTACCCCGAGGCCAATCGACGGCCCGGGGAAGTCATCGCACCAGACGACGTAGCAGCGGCCCTCGAGCTCGATCACCCGCGGGTCGTAGGCGTAGCTCGTCGGCGCCGGCTCGCCGCCCTCATCAACCCAGCCGATCTCGGCGTCATCGATCTCCCAGCGCAGCCCGTCGTCACTGCGCCCGGCATGGAGCTGCGGGCGGCCGTCCTTATGGTCGGCGCGAAACACACCGGCGAAGCCGTCGCCGTAGGGGACCACCGCGCTGTTGAAGATCCGCGCGGCGCTGGGGATCGGGTTCCAGCCGAGCAGCGGGTTCGCGTCATAGCGCCAGAGCACGCCGCTCTCAGTGGCGGGGCGCGCTTGCCAGGGGATCGTCGATAGGGTCGGGCCTTTGATCGTCGTCATCGATGCCGAGCATACGATCGATGCCCCGCTCAGTCGCAGGCGATCTTCAGCTGCACCAAGACGCTGGTCTTCGTTTCGTGAACGTGCTGGTTCACGATCGCAGCGCGCACTTCGAGCGTCGCGGCGTATCCGCCGACTCGAGAGCGTCATGCGAGTGGAAGAACAGTTGGGCCCGTGAGGCCCTCACCAGAGCGGCGAGGTTAAGGGCCCAGCCGACCGAGGTCGACCAACTCAGAAAGCAATCAATAAGGTTCTGTCGCGGTGCCGTGGAGTCGAAAAGCAGCCTCATGGCTGCCTTGAAAATGACGACGCCTCGCACCCGCACGAGACGCCGTCTTTGCTCAAGTAACAATACGAGCTAGCCCCAACCCTATTGGGGGAGGCAGCCCTCCCAGTACTTCTTGGCGGCGGGAGTGTTGGCCGTCTTCTTCAGCGCATCGACGCCGGCCTTGCAGCCAGCCTCGAGACCGGCCTTCGGGACCTTGCCCCACGACTCGGCCATCTTCTTCAGGCCCGTTTTGGCGGCAGCCTTCGCGGCGTCGGGGAGCTTGTTGATGTAGCAGGTGTAGGCCTTGAAGTAGGCCTCGCAGGAGGCCACGCCCTTGAGGTTGTCGGGCATCTTGACGTCGCCGTCAGCAGCCTTCTTCTCGTCGGCCTTCTTCTCGTCGGCCTTCTTCTCGTCGGCCTTCTTCTCGTCGGCCTTCTTCTCGTCGGCCTTCTTCTCGTCGGCCTTCTTGGCGGCGGTCGGCTTGTCGGCCTTCTTATCCTTCTTGGGGCAACCAGAGAAGACGAAGCAGGCGGTGATCAGCGTGAGTATCGTGGCAACTCGAAACATCATTCTACCTTTCCTTTGTGCGCTCCACGGCGGCGCGCCCACAGTGTGTGTTCACATGCGTCGCCATGCTAGGCGAAAAGAGCCCCGAGGGGAATGGGGTTGCTATGTGAACTCACCCTCGCGATTTTCAATATCTGAGGCCTCGTATAGCAGCAGATCGCCGCCCCCCGCTACAAATTAGCGCGGGTCTAGGACGTGGCAGGCTTGACGCATCGAGCATCGTCGTGCCCCCCTCCGCGTCGCTGACGGCAAGGGCACTGCAGGTTTAAGTTATTGGACTTAAAGACGAATTGGCTCAGGCGTTTCGGCCCGATCCAGAGGGACGAGCTCCGCAGGGGCGCGATGAAGCCGTGTGGTTTTCAGCGCGCACCACGTCCGTTGACGGGATCTTTCCTCGCCGGACGAGGGGAATGCTCGGATTTCGCCATTGGACGCTGACGCGATCCAAGAGATTCAATCCGAGCGGCGGCGGCGCTGACAGCGTCCACCATCCGCGCTGCGCACGAGCCGAGCTGGTATATCGAAGGCGCCGCGTGGGTCGCGCGCTTCGGCGGCGCGGTCGACTGAGGTTTCTTCGCGACGAAATCGGCTCGGCAGCTCAGCATCCGGCTCGGTCTTGAAGGTGTGGGGGTGCCCTTAGAACCGGAGATCGACCACCAGACCGCCACCACCGGGAGCGACCGTCGGCAACAAGGGCAGGTGGAGGGCGAAGCGCTCGTCGTGGCGCTCCGTGGCCCTGGCGCTGCCCTCGATGAAGAAGAGCGCCACGGCCCCGGCGGCGAGCACGCCCGCCCCGATGAAGAAGACGTTGGCCAGCAGAGCCTTGCTCTTGGCGCCGTCCTCCGCGCTGGCGAAGCGATCGTAGTCGCGGGTGCTCATATAGTCGTCGTGATCGGCCTTGGCTAATAGGCCGAAGGCCACGCCGGCACCGGCGGAGGCGACGGCGCTCCCTAGGGCGATCCAGGTCCAGAGCCGGCTCGGTCCGCTCGGGGTGGCCTTGGATGGCTTTGGGGTCTTGGAGGGCGTCTTGGCCTTCGGAGGGGCCGAGCTCCCGATTGAGGTCGGCAAGTGGGCTGGGATGGTCAGCTGCGCGCCTGCGCCGATCACCACCGTGACGTCAGATCGGGCGGCGCCTGCGCGGACCTGGATCCGATGCTTGCCGATCTTGACCTGAAGCGTCAGCGGGGTTGTGCCGCGCTCGACGCCGTCGAGCCAGACCTTCCCCTGGCGGTTCGCGGTGACGACCAGCGTGCCCCGGGCCGCGGCCTTGATCGACTCGAGGAGCGCCACCGTCGAGGGCTTGAAGCGCTCTTTGTCGAGGCTGAGCGTTGGATCGTGGCGCAACGCCCGGCGAAAGGCAGCCTTCGCCTCCGGGCGCCTGTTCATGATCAACAGGCTCAGCCCCGTGTAGAGCTCGATCGAGGCGGCGAGCTTGGTGTCGCGGACGGTCTTGGTGGCTCGACGCAGCAGCTTCAACGAGCTCTCGGCGTTGGCGTGCATGTAGGCGCGTTTGGCGCGCTCGAAGAGCTGCTGTGCGCTCGGCGCCGCCGAGGCCGATGGGCTGAGCGCGAGCAGCGCGAGCGCTGCGATGAGAGGCTGTTTGATGGTCATCTCCTGCTCAACTTCACCACCAGCGGTGACGTCCGGCCGGCTCGCACCGTGACCACCCGCGAGACGCTCCGAAAGCCACCACGCTCAATCTTCACACGATGCCGCCCCGCTTTCAGCGTGATCGACGTCGGCGATTGCCCGATCCGCGTGCCGTCGACGTAGACGTTGGCCCAGACCGATTCGCCACCATGGCTGGTCATCACACGAAGCACACCCTTCGCGTTCTTTTGAGCAGCTCGACGTCTGGCCGCAGCTCGTCGCGCGGCGGCCAGACGGGCCGCCTCTCGTGCGCCACGCGCGGCTCTCTGGGCGGCGGCTCTGCGCCTGGCCCTCGCATGAGCAGCCGCGGAGCTCCTCAGGGTGGTCGCGTGGGCCGCCGAGTCGGCCTCGCCCAGGTCTCGTGGTCTCTCGGCGGTCGCGTCGTCGCTGGGCGTCCTGGGGCCCAGCTGGGAGACCGTTGGCGTGGTGTTCGTAGGTGTGGTGGTGGGCGTCGTGTCCTGGCGCAGGCTGGTCGGCTTGCTGCGCCGAGCGAGGATGGCGACGACGACGGCGCTGGCGATCAGGAGGACGAGGACCACGGCGACCCAACGCCACGGGCCGCGAGAGATGCTCGCCTCCGGCGTCGCGGTCTCGACGGTCGCGACCGCTGGCTGGAGTAGCCGGGGCGCGTCGTGCTGTGGCGTGGAGGGGTGGCCGATGGCCGCCGCCGGAGCGCCCTTCGTCGGGACCGGGGTGACCGGGCCGATCGTTGGGACCGGCGAGACTCGCTGGTCGGAGGTCGCGCTCGTGACCGCCATTTCGGTGAGCTCCTCCGGATAAGGTGGTCCGGTCACCGTCATCAGGGAGGGGGTGACCGTCGTCGGGTCCTCGTCGACGTCCAGCGAGTCGAGGGGAGAGGTGACCAGGGGCAGCCGCGGAGCCAAAGGGCCGGTCGCCCGGGAGGCGGAGATCGGCGCGCTCGACGAGAAGTCGTAGGCGACGGGGACGGACACGACGCTGCGGGCAGCTTGGACGAGCGCCTCCATCGACTGGGGGCGGTCTCGGCGCCGCTTGTTCAGCCCGCCGTGGATCGCTGAGACGACACAGACCGGCAGATCGGGCCGCAGCTCGGCCAGCGGTCGCGGGTGCTCGTGGCAGATCTGATAGAGGATCTGCGGCACGCTCTGGCCGCCGAAGCAATGACCGCCGGCGAGCATCTCGTAGTAGATCGCCGAGAGGGCGAAGATATCGGCGCGCGCGTCGACGCTGGCGGCGTCACCACGGGCTTGCTCGGGCGCCATGTAGCGTGGCGTGCCGATGGAGGCCTGGGTGCGCGTGATCGAGGCCTGATCGCCGACGATCTTGGAGACGCCGAAGTCGAGCACTTTGACCACGGATCGCCCACCGCGCCGGGCCAAAAAGAGGTTGCTTGGCTTGACGTCGCGGTGAACGACCCCAGCGTCATGAGCGGCCCCGAGGCCAGCGGCCGCCTGCTCAAAGAGCTCTTTGGCCAACGAGAGCTGGAAGGGGGCTCGCACGCGTCGCATCCGTCGCCCGAGGTCCTCGCCCTCGAGCAGCTCCATCACCAGATAGGGGACGCCCTCCTCGGTCTCGTTGTAGTCGAGCACGTCGACGATGTTCTCGTGCTTCAGGCGGCTGGTGATCTCAGCCTCCTGGCGGAAGCGGGTGGCGATGTCGTGCTGGTCTTCTTCGAGATCGACGTAGAGAACCTTCACGGCGAAGGTCTTCGCCGAGAGGCGCGCGTGGGTCGCCTCGTAGACCACGCCCATCCCGCCGCGCTTGAGCTGGCGCGACAGTCGGTAGGTCCCGTTGAGCACGCGACCTTCGAAGCTGCGGGGGTCAGTAGACACGCGTTAGGAGTGTATGCCACCGCTGGTGAGAATGGAAAAGCACTGCAGCTGCTGTCTAACTGAAGTGGCTCCCCACTTCTTGCCGCAAACTGGCCCGGAAATACCGCAAGCGAGCGGCTGATCTGATCGGGCTCTGGGCGCCTTGCTGCCGGTAACACGCCGGCGAGGAAGCGCTCGTGAAACGCAAGTCGAAGACCAAGAAGACGACCAGGCAGGCGCAGGCGCTGAGGCAGAGCACGACAGAGACGGCGGTCCAACGCCCTAGCGGTGCCAAGTCAGTCACCACGGCTCTTCACGAAGGTGGGCAGGTCGACCATGAAGAGCGCGAGCTGTTTGTCGGCGGCGCTCTTCCGGTAGAAAAGACGGTCGCCGTCGACGCGGGGGTAGGCCTCGATGCCGGGGGCGTCGGTGACGCGGTACTCCCTTCCGGTGGCGAGGTTTTTAGCGTAGATGTCGATCTCTTTGCCGCTGACGCCATCTTTGCCGTTTCTATAGTCGTGCCAGACGACCCAATCCCCACCGACGTCGACGTGGTCTTGGCGGCCTGGATCGGTGCAAACGGCGGTTGTCTTGCCGGTGGTGAGATCATGGGTGTAGATGTCGACGTTTCGCGGGTTGAGGTAGTTGTGGGTGGGATCGTTTCGGTTGTCGAGCCAGACGATGCGCTCGCCGTCGATGCGCGGCTGCCACTGGGCGTGAGCTGTTGGGGCGATGCGGCGCTGGGTCTTGGTGGAATCGTCGTAGAGGATGATCTGGAAGTCGGTCCAGTCGGAGCCGTCGCGTTGAGTCCAGACGATATGCCGCCCCGAGGCGGCGGGGAGCTGGGCGACGTAGGTCTTCTTGGCGAGGTTTTCGAGGGTCGTCGCGCCGCTGCGGAGCAGGTAGGGCGCTTGCTCACGGCACTTGGTCAGATTGTATTGGAGCAGCACCCCGGCGTCGGCGATGGCGATACGAGAGGGAAAGCAGCCGTCCTGGGCGGCGGTGCGCTTGATGCAAGCGAGGTCTTCTTCGAGGTTCGTCGATGGATTGAAGCGTGTGATGGAGCGTGTCCATGAAGCGTGTGATGGAGCGTGTCCATTGTCCGAGCTCGATGTCGGAGCGCACACAGGTGGTGTAGATGAGCGAGCCGTCGGTGGTGGCAAGCGAGCAGCCGGCAGCGCCTGTGGCCCAGTCTCCAGTGATTCGAGACTCCAACTCGGTGTCTAGGCGCTTGAAGTAGACACGATGGCCACTCGAGGCATTGAGTCGAATACCTTTATATACCAGGAGGTTGCCGCGCACATCATAACGCTGGTCGCCGCTCGCGCCCCAGGTGATGCGCTTGCATCCCGGGCCGCAGCTCTCGGGTTTGCCCGCAGGGACCTCGGTTGGGATCGTGGTTCGAGATCCGCCGCAGGCCTTGGGCGGGAAGTAGAGGTCG
>PDWI01001985.1_pt1 | contig 36704 bp, 26 predicted proteins | sample 1430891 | NCBI WGS metagenome assembly PDWI01 (sample SAMN01162508, study PRJNA174530) | Oral metagenome, whole genome shotgun sequencing project. | biome: Marine environment; feature: Marine mammal; material: Swab sample of the gingival sulcus; isolation source: swab sample of gingival sulcus... | reverse complement strand
GCATATGAATAAGGATCGGCTAACTCCGTGCCAGCAGCCGCGGTCATACGGAGGATCCAAGCGTTATCCGGAATTACTGGGCGTAAAGAGTTGCGTAGGCGGCATAGTAAGTAGGTAGTGAAATCGTGTGGCTCAACCATACTCACATTATCTAAACTGCTAAGCTAGAGCATGAGAGAGGTACCTGGAATTGCTAGTGTAGGAGTGAAATCCGTAGATATTAGCAGGAACACCGATGGCGTAGGCAGGGTACTGGCTCATTGCTGACACTAAGGCACGAAAGCGTGGGGAGCAAACGGGATTAGATACCCCGGTAGTCCACGCCGTAAACGATGGATGCTAGCTGTTAGAGGTATCGACCCCTCTAGTAGCGAAGCTAACGCGTTAAGCATCCCGCCTGTGGAGTACGAGCGCAAGCTTAAAACATAAAGGAATTGACGGGGACCCGCACAAGCGGTGGAGCGTGTTCTTTAATTCGATGGTAAGCGAAGAACCTTACCAGGGTTTGACATCCTTGGAATTTCTCCGAAAGGAGAAAGTGCTTTTAGAGCCAAGTGACAGGTGATGCATGGCCGTCGTCAGCTCGTGTCGTGAGATGTTTGGTTAAGTCCATCAACGAGCGCAACCCTTTTATTCAGTTGGATTTTTCTGAATAGACTGCCCCGGTAACGGGGAGGAAGGAGGGGATGATGTCAGGTCCTTATTTCCCTTACACCCTGGGCTAGAAACACGCTACAATGGCCGGTACAAAGGGCAGCTAAGTCGCGAGACGGAGCAAATCCCATCAAAGCCGGTCTCAGTTCGGATAGCAGGCTGAAACTCGCCTGCTTGAAGCCGGAATCGCTAGTAACGGTGAGTCAGCACATCACCGTGAATACGTTCCCGGGTCTTGTACACACCGCCCGTCAAGCCATGAGAGTCGCCAATACCTGACGTGTTGCCTTTGAGCAGCCCTAAGGTAGGGGAGATGATTGGGGTTAAGTCGTAACAAGGTATCCGTACCGGAAGGTGCGGATGGATTACCTCCTTTCTAGGGAGTACCAAGCCTTAGATGCAGAGTAGTGTCTAAGAGCTATGGTCGATCTTCGAACATCGGGGTCTGGTAAGCATACCGATGTTCTATGAAGAAAGAGCTTACAACAATATGCGACGACGTTTGGATTGCACAACACAGGTTTTTATAAAAACACCCGCCTTTTGCAGGCGGGTGTTTTTTGTTGGTGGCGTGTTTCTGGGTGTTGGTTTGTGTTTTTGGTCTTTCGGCGCTTTTATTGCGCGATACGCATAATTTATGCGGCGTCATACGACTTAATAAAAATGCTGAGCAAAATAAAAACCACCCGTGTAGGTGGCGTTGTAGTGGTGGGGCTATGTGGACTCGAACCACAGACCTCAGTCTTATCAGGACTGCGCTCTAACCAGCTGAGCTATAGCCCCGCGTGTGCGGCGTTGCGGGCGATACCGCCCGAGCAAGATAGATATGTAAAAATGGTGGAGCTGCTGACCTGTACGGACATCAGCCCCATGTACTGGTGGAGCAACGGGGACTCGAACCCCGGACCCCCTGCTTGCAAAGCAGGTGCTCTAGCCAACTGAGCTATTGCCCCTCTGTTTGCGAAGTTGCTAACATCTGTTAGCCCGCGCAATGGTACCGCACTATTCTACCGAATTCTGCGTAATTCTACAAGAGAGGACTTTAGCCGATCTGCTATCGGGGGATTTGCGGTGGCAGCAGCGGCGTAGGCCAGGCGGCTGCGGCGAGCGGTAAAATAATCCGGTGCTCGATCAAAAACGCCGTTTTTCCTGAAAAGCAAGGTGTAATTATGTAGCAAATATCGCATCACTAGAGTCTTGACCACCTCTGTTGAAACTGGTATGATGTTTAGGCTATCTTGAGTTTAGGCCAGAGAGCTGCAGAAAACCTGCCTCCTCGAACGTAAACTCAAGGACCCAGGGTTAAAGCAACTACTGCTTTAATCGGGAAGTGTGAGTTTGTAACTTAACAATTTGGGATATTTTGAGATGCAATCATGTGTATTTACGACGCATGGTTGTTAACGACATTTTGTAATCAACTGCAAAGCACTTGCGGTTGAGGACAATTTAAGGCAAACGGCATGTTATTGGCTCATACCAATAACTAGTCAAATGCACTAAATGATGACGACGAACCAAGATTTCTGTTTGCAGCAATGCCTGCTGTGTTTTGCGGATTTTTCCAACAAACACAACGGCGGCGGTGCGTTCAGATATACATCTAGTTTGTCGCATTAATCGTAAAAAGTTACTCAAGCGCACACAAAGAATGCCTTGACGCAAGATACCGATGAAGGACGTAGTGAGCTGCGATAAGCTTCGGGGAGCTGCTAAACAAGCTTTGAACCGAAGATTTCCGAATGGGGAAACCCGGCTAGAGTCATGTCTAGTCACTCTTGTCTGAACACATAGGACAGGTAGCGGTAAGCGGGGGAACTGAAACATCTTAGTACCTCGAGGAAGAGAAAGTAAACAACGATTCCGCTAGTAGTGGCGAGCGAACGCGGAAGAGCCCAAACCTTTTAAGTTTTTGCCTGGTAATTTATATTGCCGGACAAATAAGTTGGTAGACGAATATTTAAAAGGGGTTGTGACACTACAAACAACCTTTTGCGGATGCTGGATTTATCCAGGGTCTGCATAAGGGAGCAGGAGCTACCATCATCCTGCCTAAGGTCAGAAATTTGCGAAGCGAGCAGAAGGAATTGGAAAGTTCCGCCAGAGACGGTGATAGCCCGGTATGCCAAGAGTCGCAAACCTTAGATTTGTAGCAGCATATATGAGACAAGCCATGCGAGCTTGTACGCCAACAGTACAGCGACCGTTGGTTTGTCTCATATATGCTATTGTCGAGTAAGTCGGGACACGAGAAACCCTGACCGAATCTGGCACGACCACGTGCTAAGGCTAAATATATCTTGCGATCGATAGAGAACTAGTACCGTGAGGGAAAGGTTAAAAGAACCCCGGAAGGGGAGTGAAATAGAACCTGAAATTGTGTGCGTACAAGGACTCGGAGCAGATTTATTCTGTGACGGGGTGCTTTTTGTAGAACGATCCAGCGAGTTACTTGCATATGCAAGCCTAAGCCATTTGGCGGAGGCGCAGTGAAAGCGAGCCTGAATAGGGCGACAAGTATGTGCGAGTAGACCCGAAACCGGGTGACCTAACCATGAGCAGGCTGAAGCGCAGGTAAAACTGCGTGGAGGGCCGAACCGTAGCGAGTTGCAACACGCCCGGATGACTTGTGGTTAGCGGTGAAATGCCAATCGAACTCGGAGATAGCTGGTTCTCCTCGAAATAGCTTTAGGGCTAGCGTTGTACGGTAGCCGTCTGGGGTAGAGCTCTGATTCGGACTGGGGGTCGCAAGATTACCCACCCTTGTCAAACTACGAATACGGACGGTGGAACTACAGCAGTTAGAACGTCGGGGCTAAGCTCGGCGCTCAAAAGGGAAACAGCCCAGACCATCATCTAAGGTCCCTAAGTCTATGCTAAGTGGGAAACGAGGTGAGATTTCTTAAACAATGAGGATGTTGGCTTAGAAGCAGCCATTCATTTAAAGAGTGCGTAACAGCTCACTCATCAAGAGATCTTGCGCGGAAAATGTAACGGGGCTCAAGCATAGCACCGAAGATATGGATGTGGTACATAGGACTAAACTTGTGATTCTTATCTGCATGGGTAAGAGGTAATCGCGAGTTCTGTCCTATGTACTGCGTGGTAGAGGAGCGTTCATATTGCGTTGAAGTTGGACTGTGAGGTCTGGTGGAGCGGTATGAAGTGAGAATGCTGGAATGAGTAACCATAAGGCAGGTGAGAATCCTGCCCACCGAAAGAGCAAGGTTTCCTGGGCCACGGTAATCGCCCCAGGGTTAGTCGGTCCTAAGCCGAGGCGCGTAGCGTAGGCGATGGACAACGGGTTAATATTCCCGTACTAGTCATGCATTGTTATGAGTGCGCGGCATGTTAGTCGGAGCGGATTCATGGTTATATCCGTCTAAGTAGCGTAACAACTACGAATGAGAGGTCATTATTGACTGATTCCGATGAGAGTGCTGACCAGAAAAGCTTCATAACGCGTGTGTATGGCTACCCGTACCGCAAACCGACACAGGTGCTCAGGTCGAGTAGACCAAGGTGTACGAGTGATTCTTCGTTAAGGAACTCGGCAATTTAGCGACCGTAACTTAGGGATAAGGTCTCCCCACACCTTTTTGGTAATAAGACCCCGTAGACAAGTGGCATATACTTGTTGAAACCGACTACTAGATAGTTGGCTCGGGGTTGTCTGATTGCTAGAAAGGTGTGGGGCGCAGCTAAAGAGCCCACGCAACTGTTTACCAAAAACATAGGTCTCTGCTAACACGAAAGTGCGAACTGAAGCCCCAGTGAACGGCGGCGGTAACTATAACCGTCCTAAGGTAGCGAAATTCCTTGTCTGGTAAGTTCAGACCCGCACGAATGGAGTAATGATGTGGGCACTGTCTCAACGAAGAGCTCGGTGAAAGTGCATTGACGGTAAAGATGCCGTCTGTCCGCAGCAGGACGAAAAGACCCCGTGGAGCTTTACTACAGTTTGACATTGGGCATAGGTGCAACATGTGTAGCATAGGTGGGAGACTTTGAAGCCTAGGCGCTAGCCTAGGTGGAGTCACCGGTGAAATACCACCCTTGTTGTATTTGTGTTCTTACGGGAGCCACAAAGGTTAATTGAAATTCCTAACGTTTTCTTGCCGGTTTATCCTCTTGTACGAGGATGATTGACCGCAAGAAAACTACAGGTTGAAGATTCGATTGCCCTTTCTGGCTTCTGGACAGTGTCTGATGGGTAGTTTAACTGGGGCGGTTGCCTCCTAAAGAGTAGCGGAGGCGTTCAAAGGTTGGCTAAGTTCGGATGGAAATCGAACCGGTAGTGCAAGCGCACAAGCCAGCTTGACTGTGAGGCCTACAAGCCAAGCAGACACGAAAGTGGGAGCTAGTGACCCGTCGTATTTAACTTCGGTTATATGAAAGTGGGATCGACGACGCAAACGGATAAAAGTTACCCCGGGGATAACAGGCTTATGGGTTCAGAACGTCGTGAGACAGTTCGGTTTATATCCGCTGTGGACGCAAGGAAATTTGAGAGGATCTACCCCTAGTACGAGAGGACCGGGGCGGACGTACCGCTGGTGTACCAGTTGTTCTACCAAGAGCATTGCTGGGTAGCTAAGTACGGAATAGATAAGCGCTGAAAGCATATTAAGCGCGAAACTAGCCTCAAGATTAGATTTCCCTATGAGGGACCTGAAAGACGATCAGGTTGATAGGCGCTAGGTGCACGCATAGTGATGTGTTTAGCCGAAGCGTACTAATCTCCCCATTGACTTTTTACGACCTAGGAAATGTGTGCTGATGTGTCGCGGTCTGGTTAGCCAGTCGCGCGCAGTTAAACATGCATCTCCTAGCGATAGTGTAATTTGACTAGTTGTTGGTGTGTATCATTGTGTGATATCACCACAGACTCGTTTGCCAAAAACAGTCGTATTTTTACATTTCAATCCGTGCAGTCACTAGTGCTGCTGTTGCCTGGATCGTATATGCGGTCGCAACAGGCTGGCAGTATAGCGCTAAGGTGATGGACATCGATAGGCCCAGTCGAGTGGTGGCTGGGGCGCCAGGAGCTTTTGCTGTTAGGCGCAAACTGAATCGGTGCCCATGGCACGAGGGCAACACCTGTTCCCATGCCGAACACAGAAGTTAAGCCTCGTAGCGGTTACAATACTTGGGGTCCACCCCTGGGAAAATAGCACGGTGCCGAATTATAGTTAAAGACCCCGAGTAGGGGTCTTTTTCTTTTTGTTATTTTCTTGTGTTTTTGCTCTAGGCGAGGGGCTGCTGTGGCATTGGGCTAGTGCGTGGCGGACAAGAGGAATGCCTATTGCGTTAAACAGCAAAAAGTGTTACGATATACCTCATTATGTCAGACAACTTACCAACACCAGAGGGCGTTTTTGAGCGCCCGGATTTTAATGAGGCGACTGCTTCCGAGTCTGTCGAGTGTATGCTGAAGGGCATGGATAATCAGCGAGATATATCGTTCCCGGGTGCAAGAGACTTGCTGGTAGGAGGTGTATACGCGTGGTTTGAGGCGAAAACTGAGGCGATTTGCGGGGAATACAGGGTCGAGTTAAGCGGCCTAGACTATCTGGCTGGCTCAAACACAGCGCCTCACGACGACCCATATAAACGCGAGGGAAATGCAGGTATGGATGGTGAGTTGCAGGTGAGCGGCCAGGATGGTGGCTTGGCGGCAAAAGATGCCGGCTACGTTGCACTCCGGTTTGAGCGTTTGTGGAGCGGTGGGCGTATCGGTAACGACTTTGGCCCGGCCGAGCTCGTGTGGAGCCATGGCGGGTGGGAGAACTACGCCCGTACGTATCAGGATGCTAATGGCACGAAGACGGTCAAGGTGGAGCGCGCTAGCCGGCCAGTTGCATATAACAACAGCCGTTTAGCTCAGAGTACAATGATGTTGAGCTTTGAATACACCCACGACGACGACAGTGGCTTTTCTGTGCAGCGATATGACGTATCGGCTAGCGGGGCTGTACACGAGGCAAAGAAGTACTATGGGCCAGACGGCAAAATGCAGGGCGGCATGAAGATTAGGCTGGTGCAGCCAAATGAGATAAGAGTTGCTGCGGGTGTTTTTGATACGTTTATTGCTCGCGGCGAAACCGTACCTTTTCCTGGCAACAACTAGGCGCTGGCGCGCTTCTTTCTTTTTTTGGTAGGATACGACAAATATGCGGGCAGGTACTGCGCGCCCTTTGGTTTTTTAGCGTCGTCAAGAAGATGGATTGACTGTGCTAGGGCGGCGTGGTAGGGTTAGCGTGGAGTAGTATAAAAACAAAAAACAACCAAGGGGGCGCGCATGCAGGGTTTACTACGAGTATTGCACGTAGAGACATCCGCCGCGTCGGGTCTGGCGCACGACGCGTCAGACGATACGCAATCAAATCAGATACCGCCAAAGGCGCGGGACACCTCAGTGAAGCCTGGGGCTGATCAGTCTCAGGCGGCTTCTCCCGTTAAGGGCGGGGGCGGCTTCCGCGCCGTGATTGGGCGCTTGCAGCGCACTAGAGTAGGACGGACTGCTGGCGGGGGTTGGAGCCGGGCTTCGGCTGGCCTATTGAGTGTATTGCGCCCTTTGCGTGGCAGCCGTGCTGTTGTAGCTGGCGCGGTGGCGACGGCTGGACTTTTGACACTAGGGGCTGGTTGGCAGGGTGTTGCCTATGCTCGTCAGGCGGTCGATTTGCCGAGCGTGCTGGTGCATGACTATGATCAGCCCATCCGCATAGCTTTCAATCGTCCGGTTAAAGACAGTATGCAGTATCATTGGTCGGATAACACGCCTGGCGATTGGCGCGTGGAACGCTCGCTGGGCGGCGTTAAGACGCTGACCTTTGTGCCCGCAGAGCCATTGGTGCCGGGTTCGTCGATGACGCTTCATGTGTCGGCTCTACAACCAGTAGCCGATCTTGGCAGTTCCACTGACGAGGAGCAACAAATGCTGGTCAAGGTGCGAGCAGCCGCCGACGTGGCGTCGGTGAGCCCTCAGGAGGGCGCACAGGACGTTGCGGTTGATGCTGGGTTGAGCATCACCCTGCGTGGCAAAAATCGCGGCCTGCGCGATCTACGGCTACAGACAGACATTGCACTGCGGAGTGCTACGCCGGAATCGACTGACGATACGACATTTACGTGGTATCCCGCTGAGCCCTTAGCCCAAGGCGTTGACTACCGGGCGGAGGTTTTGGATATGCGCCAACCAGCTGGACAGCAGCAGATTGGGGTAGTCGCTTTTCGAACCGTCGCGATGCCGCAGGTTGCCTATGACGGCCCGACGGTGGTGCGCCCCGGCAGTGTTATTGCATTGGCATTTGATACGCCTATGCAGCAAGACGGCGTTCGCAGCGACATACCTGGCCAAGGCAAATGGGTGTCAGCGCAGCGCTACGAGCTGACTGTTGGCGAAGCAGAAGTGCATCATTCGTACAGTATCACCGCTACGCAAGGGATGCGCTCAGAGGCTGGCGGTGTGTTGACCGAGGATAAGAGCTTTGGCGTGGTGACGCCAGGCGTGGTGCAGGTTGTAGGAATGAGCCCTGGGGGCAGCCGCGTTGCGCTAGATACCCCCATCCGGCTAACGTTTAACCAGCCAGTTGATCATGCATCTGCCGAGCGTGCTTTTAGCTTGTCGCCGCACGTTGACGGCAGTTTTAGCTGGAGCGGCGACACGCTCATATACTCGCCGTCCGGGTATGGCTACCAGACGACCTACACGGTGGCTATTGCCGCTGGCGTGCAGCCTACGTTTGGTTTGCCGGGCGCTGCATGGTCAGGGTCTTTTACTACTACGTATGTCGTCAGAAAGCTGGCTGTGCCGTTTTATCGTCAGGTGCACTCTCTGAGTTGTGAGTCGGCTTCGTTGCGCATGGCGCTTGGCCACTATGGCGTACATATTGTTGACGATGATGTCATGGCGCTAGTTGGCGGCAGCAAGGGGCCGCGCAACACAGCAACCAATACCTGGGACGATCCGTACCACACCTTCGTTGGTAGTGTTGATGGCAGTATGGGTACCACTGGCTGGGGCGTTTATTCTGGCCCGATTGCGGCAGCGTCGCACAGCCTAGGGCGGCCAGCTACGGCGATTGGCGGCGGCGTTACTGCCGAACAGGTCGCAGCGGCGATCCATAACGGCAACCCCGTAGTTCTGTGGGGCGTTGGCGGTATGCGGGCAATAGAAGACAGCTGGAATACGCATTCGGGCGGCGTGGTGCGTGCCCCGCGTAATGAACACGTACGCGTTGTCTACGGCGTTGAGGGGTCGTCAGATCGGCCGATCGGCTTTTATATTTACGACCCGCTTGGTAGCGCTGGAGGTTTCTATTGGACAGCCAACCAGCTGCGTACCAATTCGGCGGCTGGTGGCGGCCATGCGGTGATCGTCCACTAGGGCGAGCGAGGCGTATTCCCATGATAAATAAATTAAATTGACTTTAGCGCTATAAAGTGCTATCATAAGCACATTCGGAAAGAATCACGGTTCTTGTACGTTGAGTTCGAGGAGTTTTTCTTCTTTTTCGCGCAGCAGCGAGTCATGGTTTAGAGCTGTGACTAGATGTACCGACGCCAGAGAGGAAGGACTGATCTAGAATTCAGTAGCCGGCGACTAGCTGGTCGGCGCATAGAGCAGTGAATAGGAGGAGGGTTTGACTGTCCAAAAAGACAGCCAAACTCTTTTTTATCTGGAAGAAGCCTCATCACTAACTAACGGACGGAGTTTTAGGGACATGGCTGGAACTAAAGCTGGCGGCATGCGTGCTGCTGCAACCAACAAGACAAAGCACGGTGCCGACTTTTATGCGCGTATTGGCGCAATGGGCGGTAAGAAGGGCACGACCGGTGGCTTCTACGCCAACCGCGAGCTGGCTCGGATCGCCGGTGCCAAGGGCGGCCGTATTTCGCGCCGCACCAAAAAGGTTCAATAGGCAAGTAAAAAGACCGGACGCTTCCATGTATTGGGAGTGTCCGGTCTTTTTTATATGGTTTTTTGATTGTTGGCTTGGGTTGGCGGAGCCGCCCCAAGTTTTCTTTAGTTCTTGACCTGTTTTTTAACGGAGGCCGTTAGTTTGCGCGCGGCTAAGGCGGCGCACTCCGACTTGGCGTCAGCGTACATCATTTGCTCTGGCGGCGTCTTTTGTGTCCAGGCGCTGGGTCCGCGCAGCGCGCCGACTACGCCAAGTTCGCGGGCGACTTTTAGATAGCGGATGGCGTCTATGACCACGCCTGCGCTGTTTTCGCTGTCTTGGACGGATAGTTTGGCGTCAATGGTCACTGGCGCTCCGCCAAAGCCTTTCAGGCGGATATTGAAGTAGGCAACTTTGTTGTCCTGTAGATACGGCAGGAATGTGCTTGGGCCAGCAAACAGGCTGTTTTCTGGAACCGGGATACCGCGAATATCGTTCTGGGCGCGAATGACGTTTTCCTTGCTCTTTTTCTTGCTAGCCAGACGAGACTGCACCATCATGTTGTTGAAGTCAGTATTGCCGCCGATGTTCAGCTGCTGATGAAACTCTACCTCTGCGCCGCGGTCAAAGGCCAACTCTTGCAGTACTTGGCTGACTACGCTGGCGCCGATTTGGGAGCGCATATCGTCGCCGATAAGCGGCAGCCCGGCGTCAACGAATTTCTTTTCCCACTCCGGAACCGAAGCAATAAATACTGGTATGCAGTTCAAAAATGCTACACCGGCGTCGATCGCAGCCTGAGCGTAGAACTCGGTCGCTTCTTGTGACCCGACGGGCAGGTAGTTGATTAGAATATCGGCGCCGCTGTCCTTGAGCGTCTGCACGACATCGACTGGCTTGGCGCTGCTGAGCCGAAAGCCGAAAGCTTCTGGCTGCTGCTGCATGTAGTCGCTGACGCCGTCCAATACGCGACCCATTTGAACAACTGGTCCAGCAGGGACGTCTTGTTGAAATACACGAGCGCAGTTGGGCTGAGCAAAGATAGCCTCGCCAACTGGTTTGCCGACTTTGCGCTTGTCGACATCAAAAGCGGCAACGACCTCAATATCGCTGGTGCGGTAGCCGCCGATGTCGGCAAACATTACTCCAGGGACGTTGTCGGACCCCGCGTCTTTGTAGTATGCGAATCCCTGATAAAGGGACGAAAAACAGTTGCCAACGCCTGCGACGGCAACCTTGATTGAACTCTTTTTTGACATACTTAAACTCCTTATGCCGTTCATTGTGGTGGTTTTTTTAGTATAAGTCCAATAGATACTATTTACATTTGGTATAATTTTTATATATGGATGACCGTCTTAAGAAGTTTGCAGCAGTGGTTGAGGCTGGAACGTTTACCAAGGCAGCTGCAATGCTGCACATATCGCAGCCAGCCCTGAGCGTCGCTGTTGATAAGCTAGAGAAGTCGCTGGACACGGTATTGATAGGATCGGTAGGCAAGAAGGGCGTAGAGCTAACAGAGGCGGGTAGGGTGGTATACGCCGCCGCACTGAAGCATAGAGCGGTTGATCAAAACTTGTGCGCAAGCCTATTGTATGTGGGCGATGAAAAGCAGCGGTTACGCATAGGGCTTATCGATAACGCTGCTCAAATGCTGTGCGAACACGAAGAGCTGTTACAAACCTTAGAAACCGAGACGGAGCTAAGCCTGGAGGTTTCGGATTCGACTAGTTTGCGAGCGGCCGTGCGTAGCGACCGGCTAGATATTGCGGTCGTGGTGGCCGATGACGCTGCCGACGCCAAGCTGCAGATCGTAACCACGGGCTACGACTGTATGGCGTTGGTCTGCGAGGCGGATGCTGCAAGCGAGTTTCAGTGGCTGCTAGATAATGCTCAGCAGCTGCCCTTTATATCCTATGTGCAGCGTTCTATGACGGCTCGGGTTGCCGCCAAAGCTCTGGAGCGAGACGATGTGTCGGTGCGTCCGACGTTGTATTCTACGAGTCCTGACGTGATGTTGATGATGGTGCTTCGCGGCCGCGGCGCGGCACTGTTGCCAGAAAAGCTGGTGCGCGGCCAGCTGGCTAGCGGCCGGCTTGTTCATCTACGCCATGGGGGTCGCCCCTACAGGGTGCGCCGCCGTCTGAGTGCTGTGGTGCTCCGCGGCCGCCACATCTCGCCGCAACTTCAGGCGCTGGCTCGAATAATTCAGCTTTAGCCGCCGCGGCGCTGCTATATGCTTTGTGGCTGTGCGCCGTCGTGCCATTTGCTCAAGCATAACAACTTTACTTATAAAGCCCAATATTATGTAAGAATTGACCAAAAAGCAGCCAAGTGTTATAATATCATGATGAGTAGGACTATGCCTCGGGTATCTTTAGGTGCGGAGCAAGAGCCAGCGCTAGCGCCTCGCAGTAATCGTTTGCCGAGGGGCGTGCGCGCGCTGTATGCTGGATCGCTTGCGGCCGTAAGTGCTTTAATTCCGGTCAACAACACCAATCCGCTGATGGAGTTGATGGTAGGGGAGCATGTCGTTACCGCGGCCGAAGAGCGGCTTTCAGTTATTGCGTCTGACGTATCACGGGCCCAAGGCGGCCCAAGGCAGGTTCGGGTCTTGTGCGTGGATGATGAGCAGGTTGTCACGGCGTTTGAGCATGCAAAACAATCCAATGTGTATGGCTGGGTGTCGCACGACGTAGCCCCAGACAATGTATACATGCGTAAAAGTCTATGCGACGGTGTGAACGATGTTATTGATGGCCGTCCGCTGGGCGGCGCGATGGCCGTTGGCGTCAGTACGCTTTCTCACGAAGTGCGGCATCTTGTTGACAGCGATGCTGGTGAAGCTGAAACAGAGTGCATATCGCAGCAAAAAGTTTTCGAGGTCGCCACTACAGCGGGCGCTGATCCAGCAAAGGCTCAGGCGATTGCTGACATTGCCCTTGGGTTCTATCATGAGCTGTCTCCAGCATACGTAACGGCTGAGTGTCATGCTGGCGGCGAGTATGATTTGGGGAGTGATGGGTCGGGTGTTTTCCCGTTCGTATATCAGGCAGGCGCTTATGTTCCCAATGAAACGAGGTCTGCATCTGCTGCAAGAATGGCACCGTAGTTTTGGCGCGTTTGGCTGCTTGATGGTGCGCCAGAGCCACGGAGAGCTAGTGCTGGCGTAGTCTGCGATATGGGCGGCAGAAACGGCTAGCGCTCACTCGCCACGTGGCTTGGCAGTTATGGCAGTGGTAGGTCGTGGCTGATTGCTGCAGCGACACGGTGCCGCATGTCGGACAGGTGCTGCGATGGTGCAGCCAGTCGCGGTAGGTGTCTAGGCAGTCTTCTATATGGTTTTGGTCGATACGTATGTCGAGTTTGGCTGCCAGCTGTTGGGCGGCCTCCCAGGCGTCGATTTCTAGCTGCAACAGGTCAAAATCGCTATCGTAGTTGGCGTGCTGCAGCTGGCCGTGAGCGGTTTCGTGCAGTAGCGCCCAACGCCCAGCGTCGGTGGTGAGTCGCTGGGGGTCGTAGTGCACGGTTTGATTCTTGGCCGACCAATAAAACGAGGTGTCGGCCTGAAACAGCAGGTCTGGCGCCTGCATCTGTAGATAGGCAAGGAGTTTTTCTGGGCTCGTTTTGTTGGCGCTATTGGTGGTGCCCATAGCGCATGCGTGCCAGATCGTAACACCCGTACACCACCGCTTCTTCGGGCCGCTTAGCTACTTGGATGGGAGGCATCGTCAGTAGCGGCGTTTCGTATATTTTGAGCTGTTCGGCAAGGCGCTCCTGGAACTTGTCTAGGTGTCCACCGGCGCCGCCGCCAACAATGATAACTTCTGGAGCCAGGGTGGCTGCTAGGTGTACCATGCCGATTGCGATATTGCGTGCAAACCAGTACCACGCGCCGTTGTTGTCGTCGGGCATATCGCCAACGCGCATGTTGTATTTGGCTTGAAAGGCTTTGCCGGATGCAAACTCTTCCCAGCGGCGTAGCTCGCCGTCGTATTCCAGGAGCATCTGGCCGATCTCGATACTGTCAAAGTCGGGGTCAATCTGGCCATCGATAACTAATCCGCCGCCAATGCCGGTGCTGATGGTCACGTATAGCACTTTGCGGTATTGGTCGCGCACCAGTAACGCCTCTGACAGCGCGGCTAGCTTGGCGTCGTTTTCTAGGATTGCTGGGCAGTGCAGAACGCTTTCTACGTCTGCTTGGATTGGCGCGTTGACCCATGGCAGGTTGCCAAAGACCATGGCGACGCCGTTTTTGTGGTCTATGCGCCCCGGAGCGGCCACGCAGGCTGCCTGAAAATCGTGGTGCTCTAGCCCTTGCAGCGCGGCGGATAACTCTGACTTGAACTGGTCGTAGTCCCGCGGGGTGGGGAATTTTACTGATTCTTTTGCTTCGCCGTGCGCGGTGAACACGGTAATTAACGTTTTTGTACCGCCGATGTCTATTGTTGCGTACATAGTGCTTATTATTCTAGCATCTTGACGATTGCAAATATAGTCGGCTTGGCCAAGCCGGTGCGGCGCATCTTGGGACGCGTCAAAAATCGCCCGTGCGCGGCTGGTTGGCGTCTCTGTCTAACAGGGGTTTACCGATTGGCCGAAAACAGATATAATGAACCCTAATCTTTCGGGTGCTGCATGCTGCGCGGCCTAGGGCTGGGCTGGCTTGGGCGTCTGATAGAAATACTACAAGAAGGAGGCATGTACCTAACATGTCAAAGAACGCAACTATCACTATGGACGAGCTACTCGCCGGTAGTGACATACAACAATTAAAGGCCGGAGACGTCGTAGAAGGCGCAGTTACGTCGGTCAAGAAGAACGAAGTCTGGGTAGACCTCGGCGCTAACGGTATTGGCGTGGTCTTGCGCCGCGAGATCAGCCATGGCCAGCAGCTAGAGGTGGGCCAGACGGTCGTCGTATCAGTGGTCGAACCAGAAATGGACGAAGGCTACGCGCTGCTAAGCATGCGCCGCGCTGCCAAGGATCGGGGCTGGGATGAGCTGCAGAAGGCCTTTGATGGCCAGGAGATCGTAGAGGTTGCCGCGTATGACGCCAACCGCGGCGGTCTGCTAATAGAGCTAGAAGGTATCCGCGGATTCCTGCCGGTGTCGCAACTGGCCGCAGGTCACTACCCGCGTGTGTCTGGTGCCGACAAGGACGAAATCTTGCAGAAGCTGAACGCACTGGTCGGCAAGACGCTGCGCGTACGGCTGCTAGACCTGAGCCGCAAAGAAAACAAGCTGATTTTCTCTGAAAAAGAAGCTGTTAAGGACGACATGGCTGCTCGTTTTGCCAAGCTCAGTGTTGGCGATGTGGTTGAAGGCGTCGTAACTGGCGTTATCGACTTTGGCGCATTCGTCAACGTAGACGGCATAGAGGGGTTGATTCATATCTCGGAGATTTCCTGGGAGCGTGTCGACAACCCGCGCGACTATGTCAAGAACGGCCAGACCGTAGAGGCCAAAATCATTGCTATAGACAAAGATCGTTTGTCGCTAAGTCTCAAGCAGATGACCGAAGACCCTTGGATGAAAGAGGCCAAGGAGTTCACTAAGGGCGACATGGTGGAAGGCAAGGTGACACGTATCACGCCGTTTGGCGCATTCGTACAGCTGAGCCCGGCAGTGGAGGCGTTGGTTCACGTCAGTGAAATGAGCGACGCCGAGGGTGCCGACCCAGAAAAGATCTTCCAGCTAAACGAGCGCAAGACGTTCAAGATATTGGACATAGATACTGATGGCCGTAAGATTGCCCTCAGTCTAAAAGACGCTAAGTAATGAGCACTAAGTAACCGGTAGCCGCCTAAGCAAGGTAGCGGGCTGCCAGAAGGGAAAACGAACATGGCAACCACTATCCAGATAGGTGACACTATCACGGTTGGCGAACTAGCCGACAAGTTGATGCTGCCGGTTACGAAGTTGATTACTGAGCTGATGAAAAACGGGGTTATGGCCACCGTTAATGAGCGAATCGATTTTGACACCGCACAAATAATTACCGGCGAGCTGGGCTTGGATATCGAGCTAACTCGCCGTCAGGCCGCAGAGACCGCACCACGCGCTAAGCGAGCGGTTAGCGACAAGGCCGCTGCGCGGCCGCCAGTCGTGGCAGTTATGGGCCACGTAGACCATGGCAAAACGTCGCTGCTGGATACAATCCGAGGTGCAGCTGTTGCCAAGGACGAAGCTGGCGGTATTACGCAGCACATTTCCGCATATCAGGTGCAGCACGGTAAGCGATGTATCACGCTGCTGGATACACCGGGGCACGAGGCGTTTGCCGCCTTGCGTGAGCACGGCGCACGATTGACTGACTTGGTTATTATCGTGGTGGCGGCGGATGATGGTATCAAGCCGCAGACCGTAGAAGCGATTCGTTTTGCCCGCAAGGCCGGCGTCAAGATGGTGGTAGCTATCAACAAGATGGACAAAGAGGGCGCTGATCCGAACCGCGTCAAACAACAGTTGTCGGAGCACGATTTGCTGGTAGAGGAGTGGGGGGGCGACACGGTAACCGTAGAGGTGTCTGCTAAGACCAAGCAAGGTATCGATGCGCTGCTGGACATGGTGCTATTGGTAGCTGACGTGGAAGACCTGCGGGCAGATACCGACGTGCCGGCTCAGGGCCTGATCATAGAATCACACATGGAAAAGGGCCGCGGCCCGATGGCAGAAGCGCTAGTAGAGGCTGGCGAGCTGCACCCCGGCGATTTTATTGTGGCTGGCGGTACTTACGCACGTGTACGCAATCTAGAAAAGACCAGCAACGAAGTTCTAAAGGTAGCGGGTCCTTCTACGCCAGTGCGTATCAGCGGATTCAAGGCTATGCCAGAGTTTGGCGACGAGTTTATTGCTGTCAAAAATGAGAAGGTCGCTCGCACCAAGGCTGCCGAGCAAGCTGCCGAGCGCGCTTCGGGTAGTGGACGGCTGGATATGAACAGCGCTGAGCTGTTGCGTATCATGAGCCGTAGCCACGAGCTGACCGAGCTCAACGTCATTGTCAAAGCCGACGTGCAGGGTTCTGTAACATCGGTTATCGATAGTCTAAAAACGCTTGATACCGACGAAGTCGCAGTGCGCATTGTTGGGTCTGGCGTCGGTACGGTCAATGAAAATGACCTACACATGGCGCGTACGAGTGGCGCGATTATTTATGGCTTTAACGTGCAGGTGCCGACGGCTATCAAGCAGCTCGCCTCGCGCGATAAGTTGTCGATTCGTTTGTATAGTGTTATCTACGAGCTGCTCGAGGACGCCCGTCAAGAGCTTAGTAAATTGCTAGCCCCAGAGATTGTCGAAACGCCAATCGGCCGTTTAGTAGTGAAGGGCATTTTCAAGACTACCAAAACAGAAGTTATCTGTGGCGGCGAAGTCACCAAGGGCAAACTGGCTATTCCAGCGCTAGCGCGTGTGATGCGTGGCTCCGAGCAGTTGGCTGAGGTAAAAGTCACCAATCTCAAGCGTGGTCCGCAGGATACCAAGGAAGTGTTTGAGGGTGAAATGTGCGGTCTGAGTTTTGAGTCAACCGCCCGAGTCGACATCCAAGAAGGCGACCACGTAGAGCTGTTTAATCGAGAACTCGTCACCCGCAGCCTGTAAATTTAAATTATTTAAGATACGGTGTGACACGAAGGGGCTACGGCTATGTTTGAGAGGCTATTAGACGGTCAACCAGAGCATGAACCGTCTACTGAGGTTTCGGAGCAGCTGAAGAGACGGTTCCGCAGAATGGCGTCTCCGGTTATGAATTCCCTCGGATTGTTCTTCTATCCATTTTCTCCTGTGCATGACGGTGTCATTCCTGTTGCCGATGAGTTGGAGTCGGCGGATAAGTTGTGGTCGGCTACGATAGGCGCTGCGTGGCAGGCGGAGCGCGCTCGGTACGGCGATCCAGCGGTCAGCGTGTTGTCGATGGATGATTTACGTGATGGGCCTGGTAGTCTTTTGGCTGTTGCCGAAGAGCACCGCATGAGGCTAGAAGGGCGCAACGAGCTAATCGTTCTGCCGATTAGTGCATTTGATGGCGTGGATGATGATCGTATGCCGGTCAATTGGCAGCCGCTTACCGAGCATCGGCATGCTGGGGCTGGACGGTGCCCGGTTATGCTGGTTGCGCCAGAGGTTCGTAGGATGTCGCTTGAACTGAGGCGCAATACGGATGGGTGGTACCGCATTACATCTGGGGGCATGGGTGTTACTCGCCCCGAAGGCATTGAGCCTGAACGTGTGTCGTACTCTTTGTGGGAGGACGTCCACCAGACTCAGTTTTGGACATCGTACAAAGCAGATCACGGTATTCAGTGACGCCGAGCCGGGTATCCGGAATAGCTGTATCATGATATAATATTCTTATGGAAAACGGACGCGATCCTGCCCCAGACGAAGCGCGGTATTTCAAGGCTGACTCCGATGGCGAGTCGGACGATTCGTCGACATCCAAAAAAGACGTGCGCAAGAATAGCGGCATACCGCCCTTGCGTTCAATGTTGGGCGGGTCAGCGGCGGAGAATAAGGGTATTAACGCTGCTCCGCCAAAGCTAGCGTCGCCGGAGTCAGGTAGCTTGGCGCCTTTTTTTGCCCTAGAGCAGCAGCGCAAAGATCGGGAACGCCAGCGGCGCGAAGAGGCAGAGCGGCGCGCGCGTGAACAGGTAGACGAAGACGAAAGTTCAGCGCAGAAAAAGAAGGCTGACAAAAAAGAGGCCGAAACTTCTGTGCAACAGACGGCGGTTGAGTCGCAGCCGCAGCAAGCTGCTACGACGGAGACGGCCGACGACTCTGCTGAGGGTGTCAAGGAGACTACCCGGGACTCGGAAGGCCAAACGAGTGCAGAAGACGACGAGCTCAAGCAAGCACAGGAAGCTGGCGAGCATGCCGCTTCGTTGGATGATCAGCGGGCAGAGAAGTCGATTTCCGACGGCGCAGCCGCAGACGAGCTGCTGCTTGCCGCGCAGGAGGCGTCCAGAGTGGAGGCCGCGCAGGAAGTGTCGAGCGTCGATACGGCGCTGCAGTATGAGGCTTTGCAAGCGGAGCCAGCCGAGACGATGCAGTCTAGGATGCGCGCCGCGGCCGAAGCCGCTGAAGCATTGCCGCCAAGCGATGCACGTGCCATGGTAGAGGAGGCATTGCGGGCGGCCGAAACGCCAGTGGATGCCGAGTCCGAACTACAGGGCGTTCGGCGTCAGGCTGAGCAGTACGCTGACGAGTTAAGCGCCGAAATGGCTCAGCAAGAGACGCAGACTCCCACGGATGACTCGCCGCAAGAGCGGCTATCCGAGCAGATACCTCAGCCGCTTACTGGCGAAGACTACCGGCAGCCATCGAGCAGTGATATTGACGATGAGCCGACACCAACCGAAACACCACCTCCGGTCCCGCCGCCGCTGACGGTTGACTCTATGCCCGATGCGGGCGGGGGCGGGCGGTTGCCGCTGGATACCGAAACGCTTGACGAGTTCGGCGATGTGCCGCCAATTGATACCGGAGCGGACACTATGCCGGTTCGCGGCAGCTGGGGCGCTTCGTCATCGGAAGCGGTCGGCGGCGGTCCTACGTTCAACCGAGCACCTGTGGTCGCGACGATGGAGTCTGCTGCACGACCGCGCACGCCAGAGCACTCGCATGAACACAGTCATCCGCGAGCGATGCTGCTGGGCGGCACGGCACTGCTGGCGTCGCATCTTATAAACAAGTGGCGCACAGAGCGCGGTGACGAACGCTTGCGCCAGCGTATGGATACTTTTAAGCAGACGATTGAACAGTCGCAGGCGCAGCTAGCCGACAAGCAGCGCGGCATGCAGGCGGAGGCGGGGCAGGCGCAAGAGGCTAATGAGCGGTCGCACCAGCAGTTTGCTCGTCGGTTAGAGGCGGTGGAGCAGCAGGCGCCCGCTGCTACGACGGTTGCGGCTATGGAGCAGCAGCGAATGGGGTTGGGCGCCCAGCAAGCCGAGAAAGTTAACCGAGCGCGCATTGCAAACGAGCTGCATCAACGCAGCGAGCAAAAAACTGGCCAGATGGCTTGGGCAGAGCGCGCGGCCGACCGGCAGCGCGTGGCGCAGGAGGCGGCCGATGTGTCGGCGACAGAGCAGCAAAAGACGCTGGGAGCAGCCGAGCGGCAGCCGCAGGCTACGGTTGAGGCCGCTAGTCTGCCGCGGCCAGAACGTTTGCGCACTGCGCCCGAACTGGTGGGGTCTATGAATGAACAGCTCAACGAGCGTAGCCATGAGGTGCGCGACGACCCAAGCGCGTCGCAACAGGCTGGCGGTAGCGCTAGCTCAGTAGGTAGTATTTTGGCAAGCAGTAGCTATCAGCGACCCGTCCAAGCTGTTAGCCGTCAGATGGCTGACGACCAGGCATACTTGGCTCAAGGGCGAAGCTATCAACGGCCATCGCAAGATGCCTACAAAAAGGCAATGAAAGCAGGTTTCTGGGGTGGCGTGGCCGTTTCTCTCCTGGCGGCGTTAGCGGCTTTGCTGTAGGGCGCGCGGTTCGGTAGCGTAGAGGCACCTACTACGATACAATAAGGCATATAAATGAAAGGAACTAGCCAACATGTTCAAGCTCGATAACGATTTTTTGATAGAACTTGGTCTGGGGGATTTGCCCGAAGAAGACAAAAAAGCAATGCTGCGGCACATTTACGAAACGCTAGAAATGCGTGTCGGTATGAACTTGGCCGAGCAGATGACAGATGAACAGCAGGCTGAGTTCGAGGGGTATATACAACGCAACGATGAAACTGGTGCTCTGCAGTGGCTAGAAACCAATTTCCCAGGCTACAAACAGGTTGTGGCTGACGAGCTAGAAAAGCTGAAGACGGAGGTTAAGACCGCAGCTCCGCAGATATTGGCAAGTTCTCAACAGCCCGCGGACGGGCAGGCTCCAGCAGCGCCGCAACAACCAGCTGCCACCGACGCTCCAGCGCCTGGTGCGCCAACACAGTCTGACGATCAGCAGCCCCAGCAGCCTGCTGCTTAGGCAGTCTGGCTTGTCTTCTCGTTTTTATTGTTGGCGGGGTGCGGGGTGAGTACGGGCTGGCTGTGCCTTTGTGCTACTGAGTAGCGGATGGGTTGTAGCCAGCCAAAAAAGCCTCGACCGACATGTCTGGCTTGCCAGCTGGCTTGAGTCTGTCAATGTATAGCACGCCTTCTGCGCAGCTTATTTTGAGCCGTTTTTCGCGCGGGGCGGTGGTGATTTTGCCCGGTGGGAGGTTGTCGTTTGCTTCGTACACGGCGTGTGCGGCGGTGATGATAACGTCGCGGTCGCCAATGGTGGTGCGGCTTTTTGGCCAGTCGACAAAGGCGCGGATTTCGCGTTCTAGCTGGTTAGCTGATTTTGTAAAGTCTAGTATGCCGTCCTGTTTGGTTAGTTTGCGCGAATAGCTGACGGACAAGTCATATTTTTTGGCCAGTTTTTCTTGGGGTTGGGGAATAACATCTCCGGCTAGGTAGCGCGGTAATTCTACGCGTAGTAGGTCGTTGCTGAGGTGGATGAGGTTGTCGGTTAGTTCGGTGGTTGTTTCCATGCCGGTCAGTGGTTGCTCGCCCCAGGCTATGATTGGTCCTTCATCCATTTTGGCTACCAATAGCATGAGGCTGACACCAGTGAGCGACTGGCCGCTAAGGATGGCGTGAGTGATGGGGTCGGCACCGCGCCACTGCGGAAGCAGGGAAAAGTGACTGTTGATAATACCCAGTTCGAACGAATCAATAACGCGTTGGCTAACGATTACGCCGTAGTCGATTAGTACGGCAACGCGGCTACTAAATTGCTGAGTGTCGATTATCTTGTTTAGCGACCGTTTGCTGTCCGCTACAAATATTGGCGCGTTTGGTGCAATGTGCGCCATGTCCCGCTCGGTGCTTGGCTTGGTGATCACCGCTTCAATGTCGGCATATTGGGCTAGCAGGCTCAGGCTGTTGGCGGCGACGGGGCCGCTCCCAAAGAAGACTACCTGTGGGCGCTGCGTTATTCCCATAGGTCGGGATTGTCTTTTATGTCGGCGTCGTAGTCCAGGGCGGTCAGCTCGCCGCTGTCGTTTAGCTTGAAGAATGCATCGCGGGTGTCGCGAATATGATCAATAAAAACTGTGCCGTTGGTGTGGTCGATCTCGTGCTGGAATACGCGCGCCAGAAAGCCCTCGGCGGTCAGGCGCACTTGGCGGCCTTCTTCGTTAAGCGCTTTAACGCGAACGCGGCTGTGGCGCCGAACGCGCCCGTAGATGTCGCGGATGCTAAGGCAGCCCTCGTAGTCCTCTACGAGCTCGCCTTCGTACTTGGTGATTTCTGGATTGATATAGATTTGAAAACGAGTGTCTGATTTGTCTTCGAAGTTGTTGCGGATGATGATCACGCGTTGTAGCACGTTTACTTGTACGGCAGCCAATGCAACGCTTAGCTCGTGGGCGCGGCTAGCCTCCCAGTCCAGGGTGGCTTCTTGCATGTCTGCGATAAGCTTTTTGATTTCCTCGCCAATATAGCCAACTCGTTGCGAGCGCTGCCGCAGCGAGGGGTGCGGTAGCGTTATAACGCTGTCCTTGTTCATTACTAATAAGTATACCTGATTTTTGGGTGGCCAAGAAGGGCTAATGTTTTTCTTTGGCGTGAAGGCCGGCCGTTAAATCGCTACAGTAGGTCCGTCGGGTCGATATCGTATCCCCAGCCGCTGGGTAGTGCACGGACGATTGCGGTCAGTCGTGCGCGCTGCTGCGAGCGGACGATAAGCTGCCAACGATATTTGCCGCGTACTTTTGCGGTAAACGACGGTGCTGGTTCGGTGACCTGCACGGACGGCCGTTGGCGCAGCTCGGCGGCTAGGTCTACGGCGGCGCGTTCTGCCACCGCGCTGCTGGCGCGGGCGCATGATAGTTTCAATACATAGCATAGCGGCGGGAAGTTGAACTGCTGTCGTTCGGCAATTTGTGATTGGTAAAAGGCGGCGTAGTCTTTGTCTAGCGCAGCGCCGATAACAGATGAGTCGGGCTGATATGTCTGAACAATAATATTGCTCAAACCATGCCCGCGGCCGACTCGTCCCATGACCTGGCGTAGCATTTGGTAGGTGCGCTCCTCGGCCGTGAAGTCTGGAAAATAAAGCCCGGTATCCGCCAGAACAACGCCCACGACTCGCAGCTGGGGCAGGTCCAGGCCTTTGCTGAGCTGCTGAGTGCCGACAATGATATCGGTCTGACCGCTGCGAACCTGGGAGTAGAGTTTTTCTAGTCGTTCTTCTTGGGCGTTGTCGCTGTCGAAGCGGCTGATGCGCGCTTGTGGGAATAGCTTTTGTAGCTCGTTGTATAGGCTTTTGGTTCCAAGCCCGCGGAATAGAATGTTACCCGAGTTGCATTGTTCGCAGTGCGCGGGCGGTGTAGCTGCGAAGCCGCAGGTGTGGCATTGGGTGCTGTGCTGATCGCCGTGGTAGGTAAGCGGCAGGTCGCACTGCGGACAGAGCATTTGCCAGCCGCAGTCTTCGCATAGTACGAGACGCGCTGTACCGCGCCGGTTTAGGAATACCAGGCTTTGGCGGTTTTGCCGTAGGGCATCGGCGATGCGGTCGAGCAGCATGTCTGACAGCCAGCGCGAACGCGCGAATTGCTGGCGGTCACGCAGGTCAACGACCTTGGTTTCGGCGGGGTGTTCACGGCCTACGGCCATTTGCCGCATGCGGACGATAGGTAATTTTTTGTGTTCAAACATGTAGTAGTCGCTAACAGATGGGGTCGCACTGCCCATGATTAGTGCGGCGTCGTGAATTGCGGCTAACTTGGCAGCGACGCGGCTGGTCTGATAGTAGGGTGCTTGCTCTTGTTTGTAAGCGCCGTCGTGGCACTCGTCTTGGACGATGAGGCCGATGTTGTTTAGCGGCGCGAACAATGCCGAGCGCGGCCCGATGACGATGAGCGGCTGGTCGGCGCGGGCTATGTCCAGCCAATTGCGGCGCTTGGTCGCAATGCTGAGGTGTGAATGCATAACGACCGTTCTGTCTGGAAATGCTTGTTCGAATGCGGCTACTAGCTGCGGGGTGAGGCTAATTTCTGGAGTCATGATAATGGCTGATTTCTGGCGCTCCAAACAAGCGGCTGCCAATTCTATGTAGACGCGAGTTTTGCCGGTTCCGGTATCGCCATGCAGAATAATCGATCGGCTGGTGCTGGCATTGATCGTTTGAATTGCCGACTGTTGGTCGGACGTAAGGCTGGGTAGCGCAGCGGCGGGTGCTGCGCCGCGAGCCTTGTCGTCGTCCGCCGCTGCGCTTGTAGTGCGTGGTTGCTGTACCAAGCCAGACGGCAAAAACAATTGCCATAGAATACCTGACGGTGCGGGATAGTAATCGGCAAGCCAATCTGCCAGAGCTTGGCTGCTAGGCGGCAGCTGGCAGTCGTCCAGTGCGCGAACGATTGGCTTGGTCGCGAACCGCGGCTTTGTTGTTTTTGCGGCTACGGTGCCAACAACTTTGTTACCGCGTAGCGGCACGACTACGGCCGCGCCGGGTTTTAATACGGCATCATGAGAATAGGTCAGCGGTTCGGGTTTGTGGTAGGCGGGCGTTGCTACCCATATATGGTAGTAGTGCATACAATTTAAGAGTATAGCTTTCGCGTGTCCAAAACCAAATGCGGCTCAGATGTCTAGGGCTGTTGCTTGCTTGTTGTTTTTTGGATTTTTGCAATAAATAATTATCGCGGGTGTTGAAAAGTAGGCGCGTGTGCCCTATACTATTCGTTGTCCTAATGACAATGAAGAGCTTATGTTAGACGTATTTATTACTTCCAGGGTTAGACGCAAGATTATCGTGGTGTACGCCAAGTACCCGGATTTCAAGACGCATGTTCGCGGGCTGGCTAAGCTGATCAAGGAAGACGCCGGTAATATTCAGCGCGAGCTAAAACGCCTGGAGAAAGTTGGTTTCCTGATTTCAGAGCGTCAGGGCAACACCAAGATTTATTACACCAATAAGAACTTCACTATTTTTAAGGAGCTACAGAGTATCGTTCTGAAGTCGCAGCGGGCCAATCAGCAGGCCAAAATGCCGCCTGGCGTGCGCTAGGGCTGGCGGCTCCCCAGAAGATCAGTTGCAGTTTTGCCCCTGTTACTGTAGAATGCATGACATGATCCAAGTAACACGTAAAGATTCCAAAGAATCGACCGAGAACCTTCTGCGCCGTTTTACGCGCAAAGTCCAGCAGGCTGGCGTTGTCGCCACTGTTAAGCAGGGCCAGTATTTTGAAAAGCCTATCAGCAAGCGTGATCGCCGCGAAAAGGCTATCATTCGCCGCGAGCGCAAGAGCCAGAAAATCAAGCGTATTCGTTTGGGCGGCCGCTAGCCGCTAGTCCTCCGTAGAGAGCACACCAAACGCCCCGCACAATGCGCGGGGCGTTTTTGTTTGGTGCGGTTGTTCCTTCGCCGCCGTCTCTGGTACAATGCCTACCGTATGAGCATCAAACAACAACTAGACCAGGATCTAAAAGCCGCCATGTTGGCCGGCGACAAACAGCTAACCACGACATTGCGCGGACTAAAGAGTGCGGTGCTGTATGCCGAAGTTGCAGCAGGCAAGCGCGATCAAGGTCTGGACGACGAAGCGGTTATAGCGCTGTTTAGTAAAGAAGCCAAGAAGCGCCAGGAAAGCGCCGATTTGTACCAAAAAGGCGAAGCGCCAGAAAAGGCCGCTGCTGAACTGGCCGAAAAGCAGGTCATAGAACGCTATCTGCCGCAGCAAATGGATGATGACGAACTAGCTGATGTAGTGGATCAGGTAATTGCCAGCCAGGGCGCCAGCGGTATGCAGGCTATGGGGCAGGTTGTTGCTGCGGTTAAGCAGCAGGTAGGCGCGCGTGCCGATGGCGGACGTATTGCCGCTGCGGCCAAATCCAAGCTCGGCGCCTGATGATACGGCGCGAGACGGGCGCAATTTGATTTTATAAAGAATACAACCAAGCATAAATAACGGAAGGATTAGAATGATTATTTTCATGGGTGTAGCTGGTGCTGGTAAAAGCGCGCAGGGTAGGTTGTTGGCCGATAAAGCGGCGTTGCCGTGGCTGTCGACTGGTGAATTTTTGCGCATGCTTATATCAGGCGAGCACCGCAAAGACATGTTGCGAGGCAAGCTGCTATCCGACCGAGAAATGATATCGCTCGTCCAGAAAATATTTGCAGTTGTTGATACCGAGCATGAGTTTGTACTGGACGGTTTTCCGCGAACGCGCGATCAGGCAGAGTGGCTGCTAACCCAAATCCGCTACGGTCAGCTAGACATGACAGCGGTTATGCACGTAGTCATCTCGGAGGATGTGGTGCGGCAGCGTCTGCTAGCACGAGGCCGTCAGGATGATACTGAGGAGGCGATTGCCGAGCGCTTCCGCGAATACCGCGAATTGACGCAGCCGATTATCGAGCAGTTTCGTACCGCTGGCGTGCCGGTGCACGAGATTAACGGCGAGGGATCGGTGGAGCAGATTCACCAACAAGTTTTGCAGCAACTTGGCTACAAGGAGGATTAGACGTTATGCAAACCAGAGTTAAGACCGAGAGCGAAATCAAAAATATTCGTGAAAGCGGCCGCATGCTTGCCACGGTGCTGAGTGTTTGTAGCCAGCGGGCGGCGGCGGGCATGTCTACCAAAGAATTGGCAGATATTGCCGCTGCGGAGTTGAAGGGCTTGGGTGGCAAACCGGCTTTTTATGGCTACGGTGGTTTTCCGGACGTAATGTGTATCTCGGTCAACGATGAGGTTGTGCATGGCATTCCGCGCAGCGATAAGATTTTGGCTGACGGTGATATTTTGGGTATGGATTTTGGCGTACTGCATGGCGGTATGATCACCGATAGCGCTACGACAATTTTTGTAGGCGGCGAAGCGCGCAACAAGCGCGAAAAAATGCTGGTGGACGTGACCCGTACCGCACTGCAGGCGGGCATCGATTCGCTACACGACGGCGTGCGTGTCGGCGATATTGGCGCGGCGGTGCAGGAGGTGCTAGATAATGCTGGGCTAGGTATCGTACGCGAGTTGGTTGGCCACGGCGTTGGCCACGAATTGCACGAGGAACCAAATGTTCCCAACTACGGTAAGGCTGGTACTGGCCAACGCTTGCAGGCCGGAATGACGATTGCTATCGAGCCGATGGCTACTTTGGGCGACCACAAGATTGCGATGCGCGAAGACGAGTGGACGATTGTCACGCGCGATGGGTCGCGCTCCGCGCACTTTGAGCATACGGTATTGATCACTCAAGACGGCGCCGAGATTATCACGCGGCTGTAGCCTTTGGTTTTTTGGTTTTAGCGCCCCGATTTTCGCGGGCGCTTTTTTTGGTGACTATTGTGCCCGTGGCGAGCTTCTGGCCGGGGTGCTCTGTGGTGCTTTCCTGCATTCGCGGGGCGCTTCTTGCCAGGGGTTTCTTAACCATAAACGTATATTGACTAAAACGCCACAAGCTGATATAATGAATAGCGTTTATTGTTTGATGTGTTAAAGCCATCAAACACGACCGCGAATAGCGACTGTTCGAAAAAGAATATCTCAAGGAATATAAGGCATTAGTTATAATGAGCGAAACAATCACCCCCATACCACAGGTTCCAGAGCAGCTGCCGACCGCGCAGCAACTGGTAGCCGACCGAGACTTAACTAGAAATGTTGATGGCCCAGGGGCTGATATGCTCCCTGATGAGCGTCAGCCATTGGAGGCTGCTGCCAATAGGCAGGAGCAGTTGTGGGGGGCCGAGTCTTTGCCACCAGCCGATGTGTTGCATGCCGCTGCGAATGCCAAGACAGTTGAAGAGCTGCCCGATACGGTAGCTACGCCTGACGAAAAACGAGCCGCAAAGCCGCTGCACTCCAATCCGTTTACTGCCGGTCGCAACTTTGACGCCCTGAAGCAGCGCGCCGCGGATCTGGCGAGCGTTAAGGACGAGGCAGCCGACACTCACCGTGGCGCTGCGGATGTCTATGCCGAGCGCCGTAAGCAGCTGCTGGATGGCAAGATGCAGGCCGAACAAGATAGCGTTCGCTCGGCAGTTATGAATGGTGCAGTACCTGATGCCGAGCAAGAGATAGCAGAGCGTCTAAGCAAGGTACAGTCTACTGGCGTAGCTCGCGAGATTGCAGCCAACTCTATTCGCGAAATAGTTGCTAATAAGTATGCCACGAACCGGGGTGATCATATTGATGCCAACGGCGGTGCGGCTGTTATTGAATATATCAATGAGCAGGATGCCCGCGCGGCGAAGCGCCAAGCGTTTCGTGAGCATTATGGAGTTGGCAAAGTGTCTGCCCAGCAGCCTAGCGCGGTAGCGACGGTTGTTGATCGTCGCAGCCAGGCCACTAAGGAGCTGGAACGCCCCGAAGGTGTGTCGTGGAAGGATTGGTATAACGCTTCGTCTGCAGAGCGCCGCCGCATGGTTGCCGAGGGCGGCAAGCCTAATCAGCAGAGTGCTCCGAATGAGGGGCCGAAAGCAGAAGCAGCGGCATCAGAAGGAAGTGAAAGCGCTCCGGAGCGCGATGAGCGTGGTTCGTTGTTGCGGCGCCCAGCATCAAGATTTGGTCATAATGATGGCGACCAAAGAGCTGCTCCTGCTGAGTGGAATGCACTTGGGATCCCGGACGGGCAAGAAGAGCAGGCAAAGAGGCAGCCTAGCCGCCTAACAAGGGCCGCCGCCGCTTTCTTGCTGCTCGTCTCTGGTGTTGGCGGCGGTGCTGCTCAGGATAGTGGCCGAACCGATGAGCGGCCTACTGCAGTCGCGAACGGATTCGATTTTATTACAAGTAAAAAGACATTGTTCCCCAGGCCTCTAGCGGCGGCCGCTTCGACCGAACAGCGATCTGTTAAAGAAACTACCCCCGCCGATGAGGCGCGGCCCGAGCAGCCTACCGAGGTTGTGGTGCCGGCCGGCAGCACGCTATGGGATGAGCTTGCATCTATGTCGGACAAGAAGGCTGCTGCTGACGCAGCGGAGATCGCGGCCGCCAAAAATCGGGTCTTAAAAGAAAATGATATGACCGAGCGAGATGCGCGCCGTATACGACCAGGTACGCGCCTAAAACTATCTGCCTTGGCGCTGAAAGACCTGTTTAGCGGCGACGGTAAGTAGTAGAAAACGTTGTATTTCGATTTCTGACGAACCCTAGGGCTTAGCTTGGCTGGCTCGGTCCCAGGCCATTGCAAAGTAGTGGCGCTGAGCGTCGGCGATGGCTGCGTTATGTAGCTCGATTCCGTATATTTCGCCGTCTTTCCAGTTGTAGTAGGCGACCGTATCGTTCCAGATATCGGTATTGAACTCGACAGGGAATGCGGCTGGTGTGATAGTGCGCCGAGTGATGCGCTCCGGTGCGATAAGCTTCGCTGTGCGGTGGCGTCTATGCCACTGCTGATCGAGGGTATTGAAGTGTGGTGTTGTGATTTGGCGCAGCTGTAGGTTGTTGGCGTTGGCTGCTTCTGACCAGCGGATTACAAACTGCTTGCCCAGTGCGTGCTGCAATGGCTCGTTAACGATAGACAGAAGCTCGCCCGTAGTGCGCAGCTGATTCCACTGCATCTGCCGCAGACCCTCTATGCCGTGGTAGGTTTGGACGTGCATGGCGGGGTTGCTGAGGCTGTTGCGCGCTAGGGTGTGTTCCAGCATGTCTAGGTCGTCGCGCAGGCTTTTTAGCTCTTGTTCTCGCTGGGCAATCAGGATGCGGATGTTGGCTATGGGCGCTGCCTTGATAACGTCGCGCTTGTCGTGGGCTTCAACTTCTACGAGGCCAGATGCTAGTAGGCCGTCTAGTAGTCGGTATACCTTGGTGCGCTCCACGCCGGAAGTACGGGCTAGGGCGGAGATGCTCTGCGGCCCGTTGGTATGCAGCGCCAAATAGATGTCGGCGATCTCTGGGTCTAGCGACAGCTTGGCAAAGTAGGTTCGCACAATAGCATCAGCATCCATAAGCAGTATTATACTAAACTGTGCACTAAATGCACAGCAGTTATACACGCTCATCCACAGGTTGTATTATTTGTGTGCACTGTGCTGCACAATGTCCCGCGCTCTAGCCGGGCATCGAACAACAAATAGCGCCAGCAAATCAGGGCACCTAACAGATAGCTGCAGCCCAAGTGTTGTCGGTTTGGTGGTGGTTTTTGCTGCGTTTGAGGGGTGGAGATATTGGCTGTAAAAATGGGTATCGTTTGTATTCGGTGCTTGTTGGCGGCGACGCTGGCCAGAGTGCTTGGTGCAGCAGCCTTCGAGCGTTAGCTCAGTCAAAAACCGGTTGGTTTTGGCGGCGTGCCGCAGTGCTGTTTATCTGGTTTTGGTTGGGTAATTCTGGGGGTTATGCGAGCGGTTTTTGGGCGGTGCAGGCGACGGAGGTTGGTGCTGCTGATCGACGCCGCTTTTGGCGAGTGTCTGATGAATCATTTCGCTGTTGGCGAGTGGCGTAAGCTACGGCGTCGGACGATTTAGTGCTCAGGTTTTTTGGCGTTGTTTCCGCTCGCCGCGGGGAGCTTTTATGTACGCCAGGCGGTTGGTGAACGAACGTGTTCGGTCGGACAAGAATCGTCCTCGACCCTGCCTACTTTTTGCTGCAAACTGCATTTACGCTTGTGGCGACCAGACGTAAGCGGTATACTTGCGGTATGCGCGAACATTACGTTGGTTTGGATATTGGTACAAGTATGGTCCGGTGCGTTGTCGGCATGATGGATCAGTATGACTCGTCTAAAGTGTCGGTGATTGGCCACGGCTCCGCTCCGAACTTGGGCATGCGCAAGGGCGTCGTAACGCACGTCGATGACGTAGCTGATGCTGTAGCACGCGCTGTCACTGAAGCCGAGAGGGTTTCCGGCGTACAGGTGCAGGGCGCCACGGTGAACGTTAATGGCGCTCATGTGGAGGGCCAAAACTCCCGCGGGGTGATTGCTATTAGTACTGCTAACCGCGAAATATCACCAGAAGATCGGTTGCGCGTAGAAGAAGCCGCGGCTATCGTTCAGCTGCCGCCAAACCGCGAAATTATCCAAGTTTTTGCTAAGAATTATCGCCTGGACGGCCAAGACAATATCAAAGATCCTGTCGGCATGCAGGGCGTACGGTTGGAAGTGGACACGCATATTGTATCTGCGTCAACACCAAACCTGCGTAGCCTGGATGCGGTTTTGGACAAGGTTCATGTTCAGCCAAATCACCACACGGTTTCGGCTCTGGCCGCCGCCGAAGCGGTGTTAAACCGACAACAAAAGGAATCTGGAACCTTAGTTTTGGATATTGGTGCGGGCACTACAAACCTGACTGTTATCGAAGATGGAGAGGTGCAGCACGTGGCTGTTATACCGGTCGGCAGCATCCATATAACGAACGACTTAGCGATTGGTCTAAAGACGGATTTGGACATTGCAGAGTTGGTAAAAATACAACACTCAAGCCTGCAGAAGCCGAAGTCGGTGAACGTTAAAGTGCAGCACAACAACAAGAATCACGAATTTGATGCCAGTGACGTGCACATGATTACTGAAGCGCGAGTCGAGGAATTGTTAGAGCTTGTCGACAAAGAGCTCAAGAGGATTCATAAGTCTCGCAAGTTGCCTGGCGGCGTAGTGTTGGTGGGCGGCGGAGCTAAGCTGCCGGGTATCGCAGAGTTTGCGCGCGATAAGCTGCAGTTGGCTGCCAGAGTCGGTTCGTTGCAGGCGCTGCACGGTTTGGTAGACACGGTGCAGGATGTGCGGTTTAGCACTGCTGCGGGGCTGATGGTTCTGGATATGTTGTTGGTGCCAGCGGCTCAGGGTAGCAACCCGGGTCAGCCTAATGATGGTGTTTTTGGCGCCCTGGAGGGTTTATTTAAGCGGATTCGTAAGTGAGCGGCTGGGCGGCTCGGGGCGCTCTCTGGCGGCAGCAGATTGATTGTTGCTATGGCGGAGGCGGTTTCGGTGCCAGCTCGGTGAGGGCCGGATATGCTATACTGGCCAGTAGATTATAAGGAAGGATAACAAGCGACTATGCCACAACAAGTAGCACCGGATATCGAAACATTCGCCCGTATAAAGGTTATTGGCGTTGGGGGCGCTGGCGGTGCCGCCGTCAATCGTATGGTTGATGCTGGGGTGGGCAATGTCGAGTTTATTGCGGTTAACACCGACGCGCAGGCGTTGCACTATTCTAAGGCAGAGACCAAGATCCATATTGGTAGCGAAACGACACGAGGTCTTGGTGCTGGCGCCGACCCCAAGGTGGGCCAGAAGGCTGCCGAGGAGTCAATGGAGGAAATCCGTGGTGCCGTAGAGGGCGCCGACATGGTGTTTGTGACCATTGGCGCTGGCGGCGGAACCGGTAGCGGTGCTGGGCATGTGGTGGCGACAGCCGCCAAAGAAGCAGGCGCACTGGTTGTTGGTTTTGCGACGCGTCCTTTTGCCTTTGAGGGCGAGAAGCGCCGCCGTAACGCTGAATCGGCGATAGAGGATTTACGCCATGCGGTAGACACGCTGATTATCATTCCAAACGACCGGTTGCTAGAAACGATCGACCGGCAGACGCCGCTACTGGAGGCGTTTAAGGTGGCTGACGACGTGCTGCGCCAAGGCGTGCAAGGCATATCTGATCTGATAACGGTTCACGGGCTGATTAACCTAGACTTTGCCGACGTCAAGGCGGTTATGAGCAATGCTGGTTCGGCGTTGATGGGCATTGGCCGAGCATCGGGCGAGAACCGAGCGGTGCAGGCTGCTCAGCAGGCGGTCGAGTCGCCGCTGTTGGAGGTGTCCATAGATGGTGCACGCGGTATCTTGTTTAACGTTATTGGCGGCATGAGCATGTCTATGCATGAGATCAACACTGCTGCGGAGACGATTACGACCGCTGCCGACCCAGACGCTAACATCATATTTGGGGCGACCATTGATCCGGACTTGGACGACGAGCTGATTATTACCGTAGTGGCCACTGGCTTTGACGCGTCGTACTTTAGCAACCGAGCGGTTGCGGCTTCTAGCGCGGCTAGTGCTGTTGCGGGGGCGGGTATCCCAGCGGCTACTCCTAGTAGCGATGACGAGAGCGTATTCAAGTCAATTGATGCCGACCTGCACGACGATGACGATGCCGATGAGGCGTCCGAAAGCTTCAGGAGTGACACGCCGATGCCGAACATCTGGGCGCTCGACAAGGACGCGGATGCGGAAGCTGGCAGTACCGTGTCGCCGGAGTCTGGTGCGGCAGCAGGCAACGAAGACAACACGGCTGACGCTCACAACGATAAAAAGACGGCTAGTCGATCCGATGACGCGGGCAAATCGGGCGCGACCTTGTTTGACGAGGATGACGACGAGCTAGAAAAGCCCTCGTTCTTGCGCCGTTTGAAAATGCGCAAACACCGCGACGAAGACTCCGCCGAATCGGAAGAATAGACCCCGGTGCGCTTGCTGGCGGATGGCCATTCGCACCGCCAATAATACAACGTCTTTTTATTGAAAAGCGCCATCGGTAGGGGTATTATAAGTAGTACAGCCACTATATGTAGTGATTGAGGCATGTGGGGGTACATGTCGCGCACCGCCTATAACGCAAGCATGTGTACCGTGTGGTTGTGTATAGCAGTGCGTTGCGCGGCCAAGGCTACCGGTTTTTTGCAAGCCTTTGGCAGCGCTGCCATAAGTAAGAGGTACATCCTATGAAATGCAACCAGTGTCATTGCACAGATACTCGCGTTATCGAATCGCGAGATGTTGCTGACGGCGAGGCGATTCGCAGACGACGCGCGTGCGACAAGTGTCATCACCGGTTCACGACGTACGAGCGTTTGGAGCGGCCGCAGCTGGTTGTTGTCAAAACCGATGGCACCAGGGAGCTCTTCAGCCGCGATAAGCTGGTCGGCGGCTTGTATCGGGCGTGCGAAAAGACGCCAGTGACGAGTGTTCAGCTGGAAAGACTGGTTGCGGATGTGGAGCGAGCTTTGCATACCGGTAGCGATCAGGAGGTCTCCTCATCGCGCGTCGGGGAGTTGGTGATGCAGCGCTTGGCTGGGTTGAACGAGGTCGCATATGTACGGTTCGCCAGCGTGTATCGGCGGTTCACCGACATCACTGGTTTTGAGCGCGAGTTGGCGCAGATTCGCGACCTCAAGCACGAGGGTGTCCAGGCTGACACCGCAGATGTAAAAGTAAAAGAGGCGTAAGGCGACGTATTTTTAACAGCATAGGCATTCAGTTGTCCCATCGTCTGTTTTTTTGCAGAGTGTGTGGGTTGTCAGATGTCCAAATCTGCGGCATCTAACAAGCGAGGGGAGAGCTGGATGAGCAAACCAACGGCGATTGTTTGAGAGCCAGTCGTCAGAGTTGTTTGCGGCGGTTCTAAATAAAAAACAGATAGAGCTAAGTAGTTGTAAAGGAGTCTACATAGCTCGCCAAAATACATAAACGTAATACTGCGGCAGCATTGAGGGTCGGGCGCGTGATTGGACGATAACGTCGTTCGGTCGCAGTAGCTCGGTGGTGGTGTGCGGTAAAAGTGAGGGTAAATATATGGGGCAATCAGCAATTGTGGCGCGCCGGCGGTTCTTTACGCCAGCCAAGTCCAAGGCTTATGACCAGCTAACTTGGGTAAAGCGGGATTCAGTGATTATGAACCCGGCCACCAACAAGCCGGTGTTCGAACAGCGCGGTGTCGAGTTTCCAGAAAACTGGTCGTTGAATGCAATTAATATCGTGGCGCAGAAGTACTTTACGGGTACGCCTGGTACTGCTGAGCGCGAAAACAGCCTGCGCAATCTGGTAGATCGTGTTGTTGATTCGATTGTGCGGCATGGCAAAAAAGAGGGCTATTTTGCGAGTGATGCTGAAGCAGAAGACTTCCGCGAAGAGCTGAAGTACGTCTTGGCCACACAGCGAGCAGCGTTTAACTCGCCGGTTTGGTTTAACATTGGCGCCGAGGATCGAGCGCAGCAGGCGAGCGCATGTTTTATTCTGTCGGTTGATGACACTATGCCCTCTATCCTGAACTGGTACCGCGAGGAAGGGCTTATCTTTAAGGGCGGCTCGGGCGCTGGTTTGAACATTAGCACCATCCGTTCTTCGTTTGAATCGCTGGGCAGGAGCGCCGGTACGGCGTCTGGCCCGATGAGCTTTATGCGGGCGGCCGATTCCGTGGCTGGCGCAATTAAGAGCGGCGGTAAGACGCGCCGTGCTGCCAAAATGGTAGTGCTGAACGCTGATCACCCGGATGTCGAAGAGTTTATTTGGGCTAAAGCTATAGAAGAGCGCAAGGCGCGAGTGCTACAGCAGAACGGCTTTGACATGTCGCTGAATGGCCATGATGTCTTCTCGGTGCAATACCAGAATGCCAATAACTCGGTGCGGGTCACGGACGACTTCATGCAAGCTGTGGTGGATGACGAGGATTGGGACCTGAAAGCGGTCAAGAGCGGTAAAACAGTCAAAACACTGCGGGCGCGCGACCTCATGCGCCAGATATCCGAGGCTACATGGGAATGTGCTGATCCAGGCATGCAGTTCGATACGACTATCAATCGCTGGCACACCACGCCAAACGCAGGGCGGATCAACGGCAGCAACCCATGTAGTGAATACATGCACTTGGATGACTCGGCTTGTAACCTCGCGAGCATCAACCTGCTGAAGTTTTTGAACGACGACGCAACGTTTGACGTAGAGGCTTTTCGGCACACGGTAGAGCTGGTCTTTACGGCTCAGGAGATTCTGGTTGGCTACAGCGAATATCCTACCGAGTCAATTACCAAGACGGCGCGTGCCTACCGCCAGCTAGGTATTGGGTACGCTAATCTGGGCGCTTTGCTGATGGCCTTGGGCTTGCCGTACGACTCGGACGAGGGTCGTGCTTTGGCGGCGGCTATCACCTCGCTGATGACCGGTCACTCCTATGCTACGAGTGCACGTTTGGCTGATCGCGTTGGGCCGTTTGCTGGGTTCAACAAGGATCGGGACGGCATGTTGAAGGTCCTACGGATGCACCGCGAGGCAGTGTCGGGTATAGATGCTAGTCTGGTCTCCGAGGAGCTATTGCAGGCTGCTGCAACTGCCTGGGACGAGGCGGTAGAGCTGGGCGAGCTATATGGCGTGCGAAACGCACAGGCCAGCGTGCTTGCACCGACCGGCACAATTGGCTTCATGATGGATTGTGATACAACGGGGATCGAGCCAGACTTTGCGCTGGTCAAGCACAAGAACCTGGTTGGCGGCGGCTCCATGGCCATCATTAACCAGACTGTGCCGCGTGCATTGCGTAGTCTTGGTTACAACAAAGATGCTACCGATGACATCGTCAAACACATTTACGAGCACGGCTCTGTATCTGATGCACCGCACCTAAAGCCAGAGCATCGCGACGTCTTTGCTTGTGCTGTTGGCGACAATGCCATCCACTACCTAGGTCACGTAAAAATGATGTCAGCAGTACAACCTTTCTTGTCCGGAGCGATCAGCAAGACGGTCAATATGCCTGAACACGCGACCGTGGAAGACATCGAGCAGCTACATATTGATTCGTGGCGTATGGGGCTAAAAGCAATTGCTATCTACCGCGATAACTGTAAGGTCGCTCAGCCATTGTCTGGCAAAAAGAAAGAGTCCGAGCAGGACGAATCGGCTGCCGCAGAAAAGACTGCTGAGGAGCGTATTGTTGTCAAGGCGGCGCGTCGTCGTTTGCCGCGGGTTCGCAATGGCACAACATACCATTTCGAAATTTCTGACCTAGACGGTTACTTTACGACTGGCGAGTACGAAGATGGGTCAATTGGCGAACTGTTCATCAACGTATCCAAGCAGGGTAGTACGCTGTCTGGCCTGCTAGACTCGTTTGCTATTAGCATGAGCCACGGGCTGCAGTACGGTGTGCCGCTGAAGAGCTATGTGCATACGCTGCGTGGCACCAACTTTGCGCCGTCTGGCATCACTGATGATCCGGATATCCGCACCGCTAGCTCGATAACGGATTATATTATCCGACGTCTGGCGCTTGACTATCTGTCCTTTGACGATAGGCTGGAGCTTGGCCTGGCTAGCATGGATGATATGCCCGATCAGCAGACGAGCTTGTTGACGGACGATCAGTCGGCTGGGGCTGCTGTGCCGCAGCCGGCAGCCGGTAAGCCAGTTGCCGCCGAGGCTGTAGCGGACTCTACGGCGCCTATGTGCTACAACTGCGG
>PDWI01001509.1_pt1 | contig 36737 bp, 37 predicted proteins | sample 1430891 | NCBI WGS metagenome assembly PDWI01 (sample SAMN01162508, study PRJNA174530) | Oral metagenome, whole genome shotgun sequencing project. | biome: Marine environment; feature: Marine mammal; material: Swab sample of the gingival sulcus; isolation source: swab sample of gingival sulcus... | reverse complement strand
TGATTATAATCCACATATAGCCGACCTGCAATTATCTTTACTAAACTTACATAGTGTATAATGAGTTCATCTTTCGCTGAACTATCATTTTCAAACTTATAGCTACGCCATAACTCGTCCACTGATAAATTTGTCATCTAAAGCTCCTTCACGCCATGACCAATAGTCTTTATTAATAGTACCCCTGTCTCTGAATTTAGCTCGATAGTACGACCAAAATTGCCCCCCGTATCTTCGGCTTTTATTTTTATACCAATACTATTAATTTTATCTTTTACTGCTGCTGCATTACGTTGTCCAACTTGCAAAGCTTCGTTTGTTGATGAAAAGTTAAACATCTGAGAACCGCCTGCTATCTTACACTCCATGCTACTCTTTTTAGCGCCTAATCTTTCCATTTTAGCAATCAAATCATCAACTGCTGTATCAGCAAACTTTGCTCTATTACTATTATTTTTAACAGCTGTACTCGAAGGTAACATAATATGAGCTAGTCCTGCAATTTTCCTAACTGGATCATACAAACAAATACCTATACATGAGCCAAGTCCAAGTGTTGTTAAATTATCAGGAGCTTTTGCTACATTCAAATCCGCCATTCCCACTTTTATGAGTTTGCTCATAATGTAACACCGAGACTAGTAAACAATGTTTCATATGAGTCTACGTCTGGTATTAAGAAAAAATATCCTTGTACTTCGTCATCTGAATTTTCATCAAAAAACGTATTTTCAATTATCAATATTGCATCACCTATCAAACCAAATTGAATAGCTGGTACACTTAAAATTGCGCCAGCCATATCGACCGCAAGCGATGGTACCGACATATGAATTTTCAAGTTAGTTAACCCCGATAGTGAAGTAATATATGAACCCGATAATATATTGCCAATTTCTTGCAATGCTGAAGTGGTAAATTCATCAAAATTTCCACTCCCCATCCCTGGCATCATAAGTTCAACTAACTTATGTGCCGTGTCAGATTTCAAAACAAACATTATCGTGCCGTCAATATCTCCCTCTAATTTGAAAAATATTCCAGCTACAACTTCTTCTTCACCGCCAAGCATCGCAGGTACATCCTTGAAATCAAGTACGCAAACCTTAGGAACTTCCATGTCTACTTTTTTATTAATCATATTTGCTAGTGCAGTCGCAGCATTTCCCGCACCAACATTACCAATTTCCTTTAGTATGTCAATGACTAAATCATTATTTACTTTATCTAAATAATCAGCCATATCTCCTCCCTTTGCTATTGCTCTTCGTCGACAATATCAAGTACCTTTTTCAAGTCTAAAAGCATTATAATTCTTTCATCATGCTTACCAACTTCTCTAATAAACTCTTCGCTTACTGTACTTTGAGTAGTTGGAGTTTGGTCAATATTTTCATCACTTAACTGTAATGTTTCAGATGATGTATCTACAACTAAACCTATTTTATGTTCATCATAGTTAACAATGATTATTCTGATTTCGTCATCAGGATCACGTTCATCTAAACCAAACCGCTTACGAAGGTCAACGATTGGTACTATATTTCCCCGTAAGTTTAATACACCATTTACATAATGTTTAGCATGCGGCACTCTTGTTACAATCGCTTTCTTTTCAATATTTTCAACATTATGGATACTGATACCGTAATATTCACCTGCTAACGTAAAAATTACATATTCTCTTTCCTGCATGACAACCTCCTATAACAACTGGTTAGGATCAATAATAAGTGCAACGCCACCATTACCAAGTATTGTAGCCCCAGCTATTGCTTTAATACCACCTAAGTATTTACCAAGTGACTTAATTACAATCTCTTGCTGACCAATAAGTCCATCAACAACAAGTCCAGCTTCTAAATTACCTTTGCGAACTATTACAACTGTAAGGTTCTCTTCGTCTACATCTCTATTTGGTACTTGCAACTCATCTGCAAGTCTTACAATCGGTAAAGTTTGGTCACGATATAAGATAACTTCTTGATTTTGCACTTTACTAATTTTATCTGCCGTTATATTGGTTATAATTCTAATATTATTTAGTGGTATCGCATATTTCTCATCGCCCATATTTACCATAAGAGCTTGAATTATCGCTAGTGTAAGCGGTAGTCTAATTATAAAGGTCGAACCATTTTTATAATTATTTTCAATTTCAACCGTTCCTGACAGAGCCTCAATCTTTGCCCTAACTACGTCAAGTCCAACTCCTCTACCAGATATATCTGTTATTTCTTTCGCCGTAGAGAAACCAGGTAAGAATAACATATTGACAATTTCTTGTTCAGTCATTATCTCAATTTGTTCTCTAGTAGCAAGACCTTTATTAATTGCGATATTTGACACCTTTTCAATATCTATACCATTACCGTCATCCCTTACCTCGATTACAACCGAGTTGCCATCTGGATATGCCAGCAAGTGTACAGTTCCTTCTTCCGGTTTTCTTCTTTCACGTCTAGTTTGGGCATCTTCGATGCCATGATCAATCGAATTTCTAATTAAGTGAATCAGCGGATCACCAATTTCGTCGATTACTGTTCTGTCAACTTCAGTATCTTCACCCGACATAACAAGCTTGATTTTTTTGCCAAGGTCTTTCGATAAGTCCCTAACAAGTCTTGGAAATCTATTAAAAGTCCTCTCAACAGGAACCATTCTTACTTTCATAACAGCATCGTGCAAACTTGTAGTTATTCTTTCCAAATATTCAACAGTTTCATTCAGATTTTGTTCTGAATCCATCGTTTCGAAATCATCAAGTCTTGTTTTAATTATAATTAGCTCACTAACTAAATTCATCAAATTATCTAGTCTATCAATATCAACTCTAACGGTTTTATTAGATTTTTGCTTAACTTTATCATCTTTTTTATCTTTAGTATTTGGTTTAACCATTCCATTCCCAACAGTTACCCCAGAATTACTACTAGAATTATCCTCATCATCACATGATAGAAGCGAATCAATATTCTCCGAATTTAATTCAATAACATTTACTGTTTCAATTTCAGATACACCTTTAAGTTCTTCTTTAATCACATCAACATCAAGTCTTGATAAATATGCAACTTCAAAGGCATCACCAAATTTTTCTTCTTCTAATTCTTCAATTGGAGGCTCTGATTTAACTATTTCGCCAAATTGTTCTAAAGTATTAACAACCAAAAATGCCCTTGCTGCTTTTAGTGCACAATTTTGCTGAATTATCACCTTAATCACCGTCGGTACTAAGCCAGAATTTCTCGATTCTGTTAACATAATATCCGACACTGAGCTTAAATCTATACTAAAGTTCTGATTATCCCCACCACTGCTTTCAGTTTCAACGACAACTTCAGTATCAGCTGATAAATCTACTTCACTGAGTCCACTTGTTGTTTTATTTTTCGCTATATAGTTAAGTTTTTTAACTAATTCAGATGTATCAAGTTCGCCTTCACTACCAGTTTTAGTTAAGTTATCAATATATTCATCTAGACCATCGAAACACTCAAAAAGTGTATCAATAATCACATCATCGACTTTAAGCTCTTTACTTCGGCATATGTGTAGAACATTTTCCATTTCATGAGTAAGACTTGCCACCTTTGTAAATCCCATTGTTCCAGACATACCCTTGATAGTGTGCGCCACTCTGAAAATGTCATTGAGTAAATCGATATCAGAAAAATCTTGTTCTAATTTAAGTAAAATCTCATTCATTTCCTGCAAATGCTCTCTCGACTCATCAATAAAAACTTCCAAATATTGACTCATATCCATAAATTTACACCTCCAATTCACGAACTATCCTGTTCGCTATTTCTTCAAGCGGTAATTCTACATCAACTGCGCCTAGTTTTTTTGCTGCCCCTGGCATTCCAAAAACTACTGATGATTCTTTATTTTGTATTATAGTACGAGCACCCCTTTGTTTTAGTTTAAGCATACCTCTAGCACCATCACTACCCATGCCCGTCATTAAAACAGATACTATTTTTATAGTAGGGTCAAGCTTTAAAAGCGACAAAAACATTTTATCAACCGATGGTTTATGTCCTGACATTTTTTCGCCATCATTCAGGCTAAGCCGACATGTTTTTCCACTTGATACCACTTCCATGTGGGTATCCCCTTTGGCTATATACACGACAGAGTTTTCTAAAACATCACCATCTACGGCTTCTTTTACTCTGACCCTACAAGAATCATTAAGCCGCTTAGCAAACATACCTGTAAATCCAACCGGCATATGTTGGACCACTAAAACTGGTGCTGGTAAATTTGCAGGTAATTTTTTAACAACTACTGATAATGCTGATGGTCCACCTGTCGATATACCTATAGCAACTATTTTTTTTATTGACATATTAGTCCTTCTTGATAATTTTTGCCTGCAACTCGTCAACTGTTTTAAACAATCTTCTTTCATCATTAATATTCATGTTAATGAATTTAAGACCTATCTCATTTTTTCCATTTAACGACTTGCGTTCCTCATATCTCACTATCATTGCATCAAGATCAAATCTTTCACCTTCCAAAACAAAGGATAATTTAGCTTCTGAAGCCTCCTTGATTTCATAATCAATTTCAGCAGCTATACCACCATAACTGATGTTTTTAATCATACCTTTGCCCATCTTATATACATTATCGCCACTTTTGCTAAATATATTAATATTTATATTGTCAGAAATAAAAAATCTGCTATATTTTCTTACTAATTTTATTTTAATATCATCATAAATTAATAATTCATAATTTAATTCGCCATTATTTTCGAATTTTTCTTTAAATACGCCATTGAAAACCGTCTTGTCACCATTTTCAAACAGCATATCTAAATTATATTTTTGTCCAATCTCTATATCACAATCAACACCACTTATTTTAGGCATAGTTACCAAAGCAACGTTTCTACTCTTTATAGAAACAACATCACAATGTGCGATTATTGGTTCTATACCCGCTTTTATAATAATATTTATAGTATCATTTACAGATAATATTTCCCTTATATTTTCAATTTTAGCCAATTCTTACTCCTGTTTCTTTGCTTTTATAATCGCTCCAAAAAGCGACCTAAAACTACTTTTTTCTACATTGTGTTCATGTGAGTTATCAATGCAATCAGCGATTGAACTTATACTTTTTGAAGCACTAGTGTTAGGATACTTAATTACATATGGCACTTGACTCTTAATACTATCACGCACATTAGCATCTTCCAATATATAACCAAGTTTTTTTACTTTACGTTGTAAAAACCTGTCACAAGCAGTCATTAATTTATCAAAAACTTCGTCCGCTTCTTTTACTGATTCCGCCCGATTAACAATAACGCTTATATTATCTTCTTTTGATTTAATATTTTTTATCAAAGCATAAGCATCAGTTATACTTGCTGGATAAGGTGTCACAATCACCACTATCTCGCTTGCCAGAGAGATAAATTTTAATACTGATGCACTTATCCCGGCACCCGTATCAATTAAAATATAATCAGACAATTCTTCGACTTCTTCTAATGATTTAACCAATTTTTCTAATTCAAATTCTGATAAATCAACTAAATCCATCAAACCCGAACCACCCGATATTAAATTAATACCCTCTGGAGCTTCTTCTAAAATTTCTTTTGCTGTTTTTGTGCCATTTAATAAATGATAAATACTAAATTTTGAAATAACCCCTGCGACAACATCAACATTGGATAACCCTAAATCAGCATCTATTACTGTTACCCGATGCCCTAATTGCCTAAGCTTGATTGCAAGATTAAGTGTTACATTTGTTTTACCAACCCCACCTTTTCCGCTTGTTACAGTTATAAATTTCACACGTTTTCCGTCGTTGTCTAAATTATTTTCAGGTTTTCCGATATTTGTATTTCGTTCAAATTTAACCTGCTGTATCATTTCCCTAAGCCCTTTTGCCTGATCATTCATCATATTCACCTGTTATAATATCAAGTACGGTCTTTTTAGAAGCTGTCATTATATCCTGCGGTACAGACTGTCCATTTGTAATAAACGCTGATGACTTATCAGTAATAGCTTTAATATTTAAAAGATTTCCACGTGAAACTGTTTCATCTAACTTCGTATATATCAAACTATAATCATCGATAAAACTATACGAATCAATTATAACTTCTAGTTCCCGAACTGACAATCCTAAATTCAGCAGTAAAAACACATCGGGATTTTTGACATTTTCCAAAAATGACGTTATATATTTTTTGAGATCAGCATCACGATGATTTCTACCCGCAGTGTCTACTAAAATAAAATCGCAGTCTTGATATGTCTCTAAAGTCTCTTCTAATTCATCTCCTTTATATACTACTGATATAGGAACAGAAAGTATATTAGCATACGCTTTCAGTTGGTCAACCGCCGCAATTCTAAAAGTATCAGTTGTAATCATCGCAATATCATAACCACTTATTACCGATAATTTAGCTGCAATTTTAGCAATTGTTGTTGTCTTGCCAACCCCGGTTGGTCCTACAAAAAACAATATTTTAGCTTTTCTTGTTTTTTTCTCGATGCCATAATGTTCACCAGCAAAGTCTTTAATTGATTCTTTTACTGTTTTTTCTATATCAAGCACCGGGTTCTTTTTAAGTTTGTCCCTAGTTAGCTGCTTAATATTATCTATCACTTCATTAGTACAACCAATTTCAGAAAGTTTTTTAACTACCTCAAGCTCATCTAGCTCATCAACTTCATCAACCGCTACCTTGTCATCATCTTTTTCAATTTTAGATTTACTATATGTAGCATAATCATTATACTCACTATGTACATTTTTGACATGTTTAGAATACTTTTTGCCATTTGTTACTACACTTTTATCGTAATTAAATTCGTCAAGGTCATCTAAATTGGAAGTTTTATTTTCAACAATCACCGCATCAGTAGGGGTGTTATAAAAGCTATCATTTTTTTTCATTTCCGTTTTAATTACCTTATTCATATCAAGGATAGCTTCTTTAATTTCATCAAGTTGTTCTTTAGTTTTTATTTGATTTTCTTTCAATTTGGCAATTTCATCATATTTACCATCTTCTTCAGCTTCTTTTTTAACGTCAATACCAATAATTACTTCATATTTGGGTTTTTTTAAAAAACTAAAAAAACCAGAATTTTTTAACTTTTTGGTATGTAAAATATAGGCACTATCACCAAATTCTGACCTAGCTTTTTGCATGGCATCATACTCACTTACCCCTGTAACTCTCTTAATATTCATTACATCACCACCATTTTCGTCGAACTCAACTCTACATCACTATCAATTTCATTATATGAAAGTACAATCACATCAGCCAACTGCCCTTCAATTATCTGTTTTAAATAAAACCTAACAATAGGAACTGTAACCACAATTGGTGGGTTACCTTCTTCTAACAACAATTTAATATTATCAGCAATTTTTGATATCAACATGTTAGTTTTCTGAGGGTCATATGCAATATATGTTCCATTTTCACCATTACCAATCGCACTCATCAGCTCATCTTCAAGCTCTGGCGAAAGTGTTACAACGTCAGCATATTTTTCCGGGAAAAATTCATTCGATATCTGTCTTTTTAAATTCTGTCTTACATATTCAGTAAGTACATTGGTATCTCTAGTGGCTGTAATATAATCAGCTAATGTCTCCAATATTGTAACCAAATCCCTAATCGAAATACCTTCTCTAAGGAGATTTGACAATACTTTTTGCACTTCACCATAGCTCATCATATTTGGTATAAGCTCATTTACCACTGCTTCATTTGTTTCTGTTACGTTATCAATTAAAGATTTAACATCTTGTCTTGATAGCAGTTCGTATGTATGCTTTTTAATTATTTCAGTCAAATGTGTAGAGATAATTGATGAAGGATCTACCACTGTATAGCCTAGCATCTCCGCCTCTTCTCTTAAGTCTGCTGAAATCCATTTAGCTGGTAAGCCAAATGCTGGTTCAAGAGTATCAACCCCCTCGATTTCATCTTGACTATCATTTGGTCCCATTGCTAAAAAGTGATCAAAAAGAATACTAGAACCACCAACTTTCGAGCCTTTAACTTTTAAAGTATACTCATTGGGTTCAAGTTGAATATTATCTCTCAATCTAATCATTGGAACTATTACACCATATTCAAGTGCAATTTGACGACGTATCATAACTAGTCTGTCAAATAAATCACCGCCTTGATTAGGATCAGCTAATGGTATAATTCCATAACCAAATTCCAGTTCAATTGGGTCAACTTGTAAAAGTGGCATAATGTTCTCTGTTTTACGAACATCATCTGCTGTTTCTACATCAACAGCATCTTCTTCTTGAAATACCTCCGCAGCCAAAGCTTTTTTGGTTTTCGACCTCAAACTATAACCCAAAAAGGCAAAAAGTAAACCAATTGCAACAAACGGTAATGTTGGTAGCGGTGTAAACGCTAAAGAAAATAATATTCCACCAACTATATATAAGACTATCGGTTCTCTCAAAAATTGACTAATCAAATCTGTTGACAGATTGGATTCTGATGCCGCCCTAGTAACAACAATACCTGTACCAACCGATATCATCAGTGCTGGTATCTGACTGACAAGTCCATCACCCACTGTAAGCAAAGTATAAGTGCTTAGTGATTCAGACATCGTATAATCCATCCGTGTACTACCAATCGCAAAACCAACTAATATATTGATTACAGTTATTATTATACCAGCAATTGCATCACCTTTGACAAACTTCGATGCACCATCCATCGCTCCATAAAAATCTGATTCCCTTTGTATTTTGGAACGCCTTTCTCTTGCTGTTGCTTCATCGATAAGTCCAGAGTTTAAATCAGCATCTATCGCCATCTGCTTACCAGGCATCGCATCAAGCGTAAATCTGGCAGCAACTTCTGAAACCCTTTCCGAGCCCTTAGTAATTACTAAGAACTGTACAATTACTATGATTAAAAATATTACAAACCCGACTAAAGCGTCGCCACCAATTACAAATTCACCAAAGGCTTGTATCACATTACCAGCATCAGCCTTAGATAAAATTCCTCTTGTGGTCGAAATATTTAACCCCAATCTAAATACCGTTGTAAGCAAAAGTACCGATGGAAATATTGAAAATTCCAACGGCTCGCTTGTAAACATCGTAATTAAAAGTATAAGCATTGATATCGAAATGTTTATACTTAAAAAAATGTCGATTAATGTATTGGGAACAGGTATAATAATTAAAAGTACAACGCCAACTAATACAATTGGTAAACCAATTTCACTAAGCTTAAACTTCATATTACTCTCCTAGTTACTAATTTAAGTTATTTAACTTATAAACATAAGCTAATACATCAGCAGTAGCTTCATATAATTCTGGCGGAATCTCTGTTCCAATCTCAGTACTTTTATATAAAGCCCTTGCTAAAGGCTTATTTTCAACAATAGGCACTTCATGTTCTTCAGCGATTTTCTTAATATTAAAAGCTACAATATCTTTACCCTTAGCTACAACTACTGGGGCGATACTTACTTCAGCTTCATATTTTATCGCTACTGCAAAATGTGTCGGGTTTGTGATAATTACATCCGCCTCTGGCACATCCTGCATCATTCTATTCATAGCCATTTCACGTTGCTTTTCTTTAATTTTTCCTTTGATGAAAGGATCACCTTCCATTTGTTTATATTCGTCTTTAACTTCCTGCTTAGACATTTTCAATTCTTTAGCATTTTCCCATTTTTTGTATACAAAATCCAGTATGCCTAAAAATAATAAAAATAAAGAACATCTAATTACAATATTATAGATAATGTCCCACATAATAAGTACAGAAACCAAAATTTCACTTTTGATAACTTCAAAAAAAACATCTGATTTTGAAACTGTGTAGGAATATGCTATATACAAAATTCCAAGAGCTTTAAATATTGATTTAAACATTTCCACAACGGATTTTAACGAAAATAATCTTTTAAACCCTTTTAAGGGACTGATTTTACTAAATTTGAATTTGAGTGGTTCAAGCGTAAATAGAAAACCAACCTGCATGTAAGATGATATCAGTCCTACCACCAAAGCTACCAGTAAAAAAGGTAAACTAGAAATCATAATCGCATAAACCGTTCTTAAAGCCGTAAAACGAACATCAGCATCAGTCAGTTCTATATTAGGCTTTGAAATATAGTCATTTACAAAAAAATAAACTGATACTAATGATTTATAAACATATTTAGTTAGATAATTAATAGATACAAAGACAAAAAGTAAACTCAAAGACGCTCCAATATCTTTCGTCTGAACTACCTGTCCTTTTTCCCTTGCATCTCTTTTCTTTTTAGGAGTTGCTTTTTCAGTTTTTTCACCTTGAAAAAACTGTAAGTTAACAACGAATCCTCTATACTTAATATCATTCATATACAAACCTTGCAACAACTCCATAAACAAATTCTATCAAATCTTTTAAAATATCAAAAAACATATTATAAACAACTGGTAACACCAATGCAAGTGTTATCATACCAATCAATATTTTGAAGGGCATGCCCACCATAAAGACATTCATACCAGGCATTGCTTTCGACAGCAAACCAAGCAAAATATTCGAAATAAGCACCGTTAATATTATCGGCATTGCAATTTTAAAGCCTATCACAAAGGTATTGGATATTAACTTAGTAAAACCTACCATATGTGTTACATTAACACCAAGCGTACCAAGTGGTTGACGATTTAAACTAAGCAAAAAAGCATCAATTAAACTATGATGTGCATCAACCATAAAAAAAACAATACCCATCATCATGTAATAAAAGTTAGCAGTTACAGGTATTTGCGCTTCACTATTGGCACTCATAACATTAACCATACCAAAACCGATATTCATATCGATAATATGACCAGCCAAATAAATACTATTCATTATAATCGTGATAGCAAAACCAATCGTCATGCCATTTAACATTTCGAACAAAATCGCAATTAACAACTTACTATCTGTTATGTCAGTTATACCATATTTAAAATTACCAGATGTCAAAAAAAGTAAGGACAGCGATAAAACTAATACTACTTTAACAAGTCTAGGTACATTACGACCACTAAATACAGGAATGAAGTACATCAACATAGCTAATCTCGTAAAAATTAATAGCCAAACTATAATAAGTTCATAAAATTCCATATATCACCTACATAGTCTGCATAATGGTCGTCATAGATTCAAAGACTTTAACTGTGTATAATGTTATCTTCTCTAAAATCCATGGTCCTGCGATAATGATAGTAATAAATATCGCTATGATTTTTGGTACAAAAGCCAACGTTTGTTCTTGTATCTGCGTAGTTGCTTGAAAAATCGATATTACAAGTCCAACAACTAAAGCAGCTATCATCATCGGAGCTGATGTCACCAATATCAGTTTAATCGCCTCTTTAAATAAATCTAAAATTATATCACTTGTCATATATTTATACCTGCTATTATCGACTTAGTAAGTAATCCCCAACCATCAACCATAATGAAAAGTAATAGTTTAAACGGCAGAGATACCATTACCGGCGGCAACATCATCATACCCAAACTCATCAACGTTGATGCCACAACCATATCGATTATGATAAATGGTATAAACAGCATAAACCCAACTATAAATGCAGTTTTTAATTCACTTATAATAAAAGCTGGGATAAGTGCTGTCGTTGATATATCATCAATTTTGGTATTTTCCTTACCACCATCTAATTTAACAAACAATGCTAAATCCTTTGTTCTAACCTGCGAAAACATAAATTTCCGCATTGGTTTTAACGCCTCATCTAAAGCTTTTTCTTGTGTTATTTCGCCTTGACTAAGAGGCTCGTATGCCTTGTCATAAACTTCGGTAAATACTGGAGCCATAACAAAAAACGTCAAAAAAAGTGCAAGCGATATTAAAACTTGATTCGGCGGCGTAGTCTGCAAACTAAGTGCTTTTCGCATAAACGATAGGATAATAACGATTCTTGTAAAAGATGTCATCATCATGATAATTGACGGTGCTAACGATAAAATCGTAAGCACTATCAATATCTGCACAGTTGAACTTAAACCTGACTCGCCGCCCACTTTGACTTCTACATCTGGTATTTTAACTGGTCCCGTCGCATAAGAAACACCGCAAAACGTTACAAAAACAGCTAGTAAAATAAGAGAAATTAATACTTTCTTATTTTTCAAATTAATTCTCCTTTCTCTTTAGCAAAATATTTTTAAACGAAAGCGTACTTTCATCTTTCTCTGTCATATCAGGAAAATCTTCGGCACTAAAATCATCCACTTTTACTACACCAGATTTATTTATAGATAACATCTCGACCCTGTCATTTACTTTAACAAGTATCAAAGACTTATCATTAGATATCATTAACTTATCAATAACCTTCATATACTTACTGCTACCGGAAAATATATTTACCTTAGAAAGTAACTTGGTTACGTAAAATGCTAATCCAATCACAAAAGCAATTATTAAAACATAGGTAATTACCCCTGATGCTCCGCCCAAGTGTGAACTAGCTTTTTTATTACTAGTCAACAACAAATTATTTAAAACAAAAATTTTATATTCCATCTATCCTATTACTTTTTTCACCGCTTCGAGAACTCTATCAGCTTGGAACGGCTTAACTATAAAATCCCTAGCTCCAGCTTGAATCGCCTCAATAACCATAGCCTGTTGTCCCATTGCTGAACACATAACAATCTTAGCATCTGGGTCAGCTGCTTTAATTTGCTTAACAGCTTCAATACCATCTACTTCCGGCATTGTTATATCCATAATTACTAAATCCGGTGATAACTCCTTATACTTCTCTATTGCCTTTTGTCCGTTTTCGGCTTCACCTACTATTTCATAACCATTTTTTGATAAAATTTCTTTCACCATCATCCTCATGAAAGCCGCATCATCAACAACTAGAACTTTTGACATCATATCCTCCTTAGATTTATAATCTGTTTTCCGGAACTACAATTTCTGTTATCCTTATACCATAATTCTCATCAACAACTACAACTTCGCCCCTAGCTATTGGTTTGCCATTCGCCATAATATCAAGTGATTCACCAACAACTTTATCTAACTCAACAACTGAACCAGACGAAAACTCTAATATGTCACTTATTTTCCTACTTGTTCGACCAAGCTCAACTGATATTTCAAGCGGTACATTTCTTATCAAGCTTATATCAGCATTCAAAGAACCATCAGCACTAGGAACACCAAAACTCATGAATTCCACAGGTTTGGCATTTATAGGCTGAGCCGACTTTGTTACTTGAACAGTTGGAGCGGTTGGTTGTGTTGCAGCTTGTGGTGCTGTTTCAACCACAGACGAAGCCTGTGCTAATTCTGGTGCCACATCCGGTTGAACTGGTTCTGATTCAACAATAGGTTCATCTTCCGTTTCTTTAGGTGGCGTTACCGCTTTAATAAGCGATTTAGCCATTGACACTGGCATCATTTGCATTATTTCTGAATCTACAAGGTCGCCAACAGTAAGCCTGAACCCAACAGTTACAGCCTTTTCGTCTACTTCAAACCCTAAAGATTCTTCTGTTATCTGATCTATATCTTCATAAAACGCCTCTGGAGGTGAAATATCCACCTTTTCGCCCAGCATTTCAGATAAAGAAGTTGACGCTGAACCAATCATCTGATTCATCGCCTCGCTGATTGCGCTTAAGTGCATTTCGTTGAGCTCGCCCTCAATATTAGTACCGTCACCACCAAGCATCAAATCAGTTATAACTTTTACATCTTTTGCATTTAACACCATAAGGTTATTGCCGTGAAGACCAATAGTATAATTAACCTTTATTGTTACACAAGGGTCTTCGAAATCTTCAAAAATTTCTTTTAACGACATTTCCATAACTTTTGGTGTAGTTATAGTAACACGCTGATTTAGTAAGGTAAACAGAGTTGTTGCTGCTGTCCCCATACTGATATTACCAACTTCACCAAGTGCATCTCTTTCCGAAGCATTTAAAAAGTCTGTATCCTCATCATCCTCGATGACATTAGTAACCTCAGCCTCTTCGTTAGCATCTTCGTCGCCCTGCAAAAGTGCGTTTATTTCTTCTTGTGATAGCATTTCAGACAAACTATTCACCCCCTTGTACGTTTTCTTCGTAAGCCATTTCTGTATCTATCGCTCCCATTAGTTCAGCATTAATTCCTTGATTATTTTCCATATCACCACCATCACCAATATCAACATCATCTATTTGTTCTTGTTCAATAAAAGCGTAATCACTTGTATCATAAGAATCTCCGACTTGACTTTCGGTTAATTTACCCAAAGTAATTTCCTGAAAACATTCATAATCACTTTTTTCATCAACCACCTCAGTAATCTTTATAGCTAGATTCTTTTTGTTCAAACCAGGTATCGACTTATACTTTAATTTACCCGCTACAAAAACATCTAGTTCTGAATTAACACATTTGTCCAGAACTACAATATCACCAATAGCTAGTGAAAGTAGTTCTGTAACCGTCACAGTCGCAGTACCAATGACAGCCTTTACTTCTAGTTTTGATTTATTAAGCCTATGCTTTAATAATTCAACAACACCTGGGGTTTTTTCTTTTTTCATCGAACCTGTAAACCAATATTTAGAACTCAAATTTGGTAGTATTGGTTCTATAACAATATGCGGTATCGCTATATTGATAAGCCCTTCTGAATCACCCAACTCTACGTTATATGTTACGAGAGCAATCGACTCACTTGGTGAAAAAAGTTGGGCAAACTGCGAATTGGTTTCAATCTTATCTAGCGAAGGCGTAAGCTCAATTATGTTACCCCATGCCTCTCTGATGTGAAAACATATCTGATCCACAATACCACGTATCAAAGTTTCTTCTATTTCGGTGATAGCTCTTTTTTCCTTAGGTATTGGATTTTTACCGAGACCACCCAAAACCCTTTCTATTATTGCAAAAGCTAAATCACGACCAATTTCAAGTAAAATATGACCTTCGAGTGGTGTAAAATCGATCACACAAATGATAGCAGGATCGGATATAGAGTTGTTAAATTCACTATATACCATACTCTCTGTACTAACTACACCTATGTCAACCGTTGATCTTAAATACGCACTCAAAAAATTACCAATATGTCTTGAAAGATTTTCATGTATAATTTCGATAGTCCTAAGCTGCTCTTTGGCAAACTTATCTGGCCTTCTAAAATCATACTGTTTAATTTTTTTCTGCTTACTGTCATCTATATCATTGGTATCTACTTCGCCCGCACTTAGCGCACTCAGTAGATTATCAATTTCCGATTGGGACATTTTATCAGACAATTAACTCCACCACCTTTTCCTTAAATTTAAGTCTTTTATTGTAAAATATACTGTCCGAATAACACATTAATAATTTCGTCTTTCTCATCTTTCATAACCTCTTTAGTTATATCAGTTAAATCTTCTGAAACCCTTTCCAATTTAGTTAACTGTTTTTCGGTTTTCGACATAAAATATTTTTTATATTCTGTCGTCAATTCGGTTGAGGCTGCAATAAACTTTTTCTGCAACTTCTCATTCGTATAAACAATAGTTGGACTATACTTAATTATAGTTTTTCTTGCCCCGCCATCATTACCTTCCATACGTACATTAGAATATTGCTCACCAAGCTCATACTGGAATTTTTTAGAATTCCTAGATTTTTTTCCGTTATCGCCACCCATCATGAAAACAATAACCGCACCAACAACAGCAATTAACACGACAACCGTTGCAATTATAATTATCTTTTTTTTATTCATATCTGACCTCTTTACTGTTTTTTAAGTTTCATTACCATTCTAAGACTAATTATTATCGCCTGCTCCCTAGTTGAATCTGCATACATCATTGCTGTTTCCTCAGTCTGATAACTCTTAGGAGCAAACATATTCATACCCATGCCGCTTATAACACCATGTTTATACATGAAATATACGGACTCTTTCGCCCAACTAGATATATCCTTGTCATCATCAAACTTTTTGACACCCGATATATCAAGTGAAAACTTTTTATCATTCTCAAGCGTCCAATCATCATGTAAATATCTTTTATATGTTCTAGTTAGCATCGTTGCCATCTGTTCTCTATCAATAAAATCATCTGGCTTAAAAAGTTTTTTAGTCATCCCTGCTACTATCCCTAAGCCATAAGCTTTTAAGACATTTTTATCATCTGTGTCAATAAATGGACTATCTGGAACATGGGTAACTTCACTTTCAGATAACTTTTCATACAGCTTTACAACAATTGCACAAAACTCTCGACGTGTTATTGATGCTTGAACATCAAGATTTTGTAATTCCATAGGCACCATATCCATATCGACAGCCTTTTGAAGTTCACCTTTAGCCCAAGATGATGGATTTTGTAGTTCTGGAGCATCGATATTACCACGTTTTGAGTTAACATGATAAACACCAACAACTCCTGACTTCTTATCCATTGCAAAAACTGTAAACTGGTCATTTTTTAAAATTTCTATCTCACCACTTTGATTAATTTTAGCAACATCTTCGTTAGATATTTGCCACTTAAAATTACCTGGATCTTTTGTTAACCCATTAGTTGCAACAGCTTTTAAAATATCGTCAACATCAGCCTTATTCTTATCTGTTTTGACATAAACTACCCGATATTTACTATCGCTGTCCGACTTACCTTGTTTTTGTTCAGGTCCACCATCAAATATAAGGTCACTCTCTGATATACTGGTACCACTCATCATAACACCAGCTCCACCCTGAAACGAGTTCATTACCTGGATAAATTTTTTATTATCAATAGTTGAAAAGGCAAAAAGTAAAACAAAGAAACACATAAGCAGAGTAACCATATCACCGTATGTAGTCATCCATTCAGGCACTCCTTGCGGTCCCTCAGGCTGATTTCTCTTAGCCATCAGCTTCTCCTTCTTCTCTCACTTCTTCCTCAGTTCCAACTTCTTTTCTTACCTTAGGTGATAAGAAAACTCTTAGCTTTTCTTCAATTATTCTTGGGTTTTCACCCGCTTGAATTGAAAGTAGTCCCTCAATCATAACTTCCTTAATTAAGGCCTCGTCAGCACTTTTAATTTCCAATTTTTTAGCCATTGGTATAAAAAGCAAGTTAGCCATTAAAGAACCGTAAAATGTCGTAATCAACGCAACGGCCATCGAAGGACCAATTGTAGATGGGTCATCTAAATTTTTAAGCATGGCAATCAGACCAATCAACGTACCTATCATACCAAAAGCAGGAGCTATCGACCCTAAAGTGTCAAACATCCCTTTACCTTGATTATGACGAACCGCCTCATGCTCCAGTTCTGTTTCAAGTATCGTTTTAACAAGTTCCGGGTCCGTACCATCGACAATCAGCGTGACACCTTTTTTCATAAAAGGGTCATTCACATCTGTAACAGCCTCCTCTAAAGCAAGTAGCCCCTCTTTACGAGCAACGTTGGCAAGATCCATAATTATCTTAATAACTTCACCAACTGGATTAGAGGAATTACCCATTATCTTGGATAGAACACGTCCGATACTAAGTGCTCTTGAAAGCGGGTACGCAACAAAAAATGCTGAAAATGTACCCCCCACAACGATTAAGGCTGAACCCGAATCCATATACGGTCCAACACCTACGCCGCCAGCTATGATACCAAATAGTACCAAAGCTATACCACCTATTATTCCACCAATAGTAGCAATATCCACAACTATACCTCTTCTCTGAATATACACTTGTCCTTTGAAAAAACAACCAGCTTTCTTTTATAGTTAATTATGCTATCAATCACATCATCAACCGATTCAGTCACAACCAGTTTTTTTTCATCAACTAAAGTAATAACAGTATCTGGAGTAGACTCAAGAAATTCAATCATGTCACAATTGACAACGAACTCCTTACCGTTTAACCTTGTAAGCTTAATCATATCGACATACTCCTTGTACTATAAATATCGTAAAATATATGAATACCTTTAACTAAATGTCAATATATTATAGCATGTTTACATAAATAATGCAAAAATAAAATATATTATTTTTATAGTAAAAATAAACACATAACATTTCGTTTTTTAAAGCTTAATATCTATAAACTAGTATAATTCAGTTAATTAAACCCGAAAATAAATATCAAATTTAGCGTTTTTTTATTAATTTACCGTAAATATTATATAAAATATTTTTATAAAATTTATTTATAAACAAAAACAAACATATCTATTTTAAACTAATTAATTATTATCTTATATTTTTATATTAATTAATAATAAAAATTATTACAATAATAAACGTATTAATATTTAGTTTAAAAATAATTCACATATTACTTTTACGAAAAATTTAATTCACATACTAACTAGATAATTCTGACAATTTAACAGCTGTATCATTTATACCATCAACCGAGCTATTTATCTCTTGCATCTTAACACTTTGGGCCTGCACCAAATCATTGATAACCGCTATTCTATTAGTTATATTTTTGATAGATTGCTCCATGCCGTCTAACGCATCAGTAATTTTTTCAACAGCTTCTGTACTACTCTTAGCTAAGTCGCCAACTTCTTCCGCAACAACCGCAAAACCTTTACCAGCCTCTCCCGCTCTCGCAGCCTCGATACTAGCATTAAGTGCCAGTAAATTAGTCTGATTAGAGATATCCATGATGAAATTGGTCATCTTTAAAGTTTCATTTGTTTTATTGGTCGTCTCAACTGCATTATTCATCATATTTTCCTGCTCTTTTGATATCTCCATCGTCTTAGCCGTCGTTTCAGAAATTGCTTTTGTAATATCATCTATTGCAGTTGTTAAATCCCGTAGTGTTGTTTTTAAATTTTTATCAAACTCAGTTTTTTCTTTTTGGAGAGTGATATCAGCTATCGCCCCCGCCACCAATTTCGGTGCTCCTTTATCATCCCGTAGCGTATTACCAACAGCCCTAAACCATCTATAATCACCATCCTTGTTTTTCAGTCTATATTCTAAATCATAAGGAGTTCTACCACTATAATCCATCAGATGATTATTAAACGCTTTTAACGTTTTATCCTTATCATCAGGGTGCAGTCTATCTGACCACGATGATAATACATTAGGAAAATCGCTTTCACCTCTAAAACCAAGCAACCCTCTAAATTGATCTGACCACCAAAATTCATTATCAGATTTAGTCGGATTATCACCACTAACCTTCATATGCCAAAAACCCTCAGTAAGAATCGAGTCGATTAACCTATACCTTTCAACACTATATTTCAACTCCATATCCTGTCTTATTTTGTCATCTATATCAATAAAAACGCCAAGCACTTCATAAGGTTTGCCTTTTTCGTCTCTAATTGTGTGCCCAGATGCTCTATACCAACGATATTTACCATTTTTAAGTTTCAACCTATAATTAACATCATAAACTTTTTTACCAGAAAAATCCGATATACAACTAGTAAACTCTTTTAAAGTTGCATCTTTATCATCCGGGTGCAGTCTACTCGACCACGATTCCAATTTATTAGGAAAATCATTTACACCGTTAAAACCAATCATTCGTCTGAACTCATCCGACCACTCTACACTAGCAACATTTAACTTATCATCAATCTTCATCTGCCAAAGACCCGAAGAAATTGAATCGTTGATAACCTTCAATCTTAAATCTCGATAGTCACATTCTTCTCTCGAATTTAAAATAACTTTATCTAAAAGATTCACAATTTCCATTTCTGAATCATTCATACCAGCCTTATCTACATACTGAATAATATCGCCTTTTTTATAATTCTGTACATTTTCAAACAGAGCCTCCTTTAATCTATTTAAATCGCATTTTTTATTTTTCGTTTTAAACATACAACCCTCCAAGTAAGCAACAATAAAACTAACAATTTATAAAATTATTATCGGCAAATAGTTTAATAATATTAGCTAATCATATCAGTAAATAAAAAAAGCCACGTAACGCAGCTTTTAACCTAAAACTATATCAATTTTATTTAATGTATATCTGTTTTATAAAAAAAAATTCAAAATTTAAGACAGTTTATATTTATATCTATATTTATATGTAAATAATACTATTTATTACTCTCTCTTTTTCTAAAAAATCTATTAAGTTCCGGTTTAAACCTAAGCATCACAGTTGTCGAAACCGCAATACCACACGCAATCGAAACCGACAAAAAAACTGCGTCTATGCCATGACCAGCCGCTGTTGTAGTGTCTTTTTGAACTAGATAATACATAGTATTGTAAAGTTGATAACCCGGCACAAGCGGGATAATCCCCGGTACTGTAAACAGTGTTGATGGGTGCTTAGTATTGGCGGCAAAAATCTGTCCAATTACACCTACCACTACTGCCCCAAGTAATGAAGCCAATATATAATCCTTTGTTACATTAGCAATTATCTTATAAGCAAAAAAACCCAAACTACCTGTAATACCAGTGTGGATAAGTAGTTTGCGTGGCAAATTAAACATAATCGAAAAACCAATCGTCGTTATAAAAGATGTTATTACAGCAATCAGCACCACAACCTCCTTATATAATTCCCACAAACAGCTTGAGAACAACACCGATACCGAAAGCAAGCGCAATCGCTGTAAAAATCGCTTCGGTTATCATCGCACTTCCTGTCACCAGCTCGCCCGATATTACATCACGCATCCCATTAGTTATTTGAAGCCCTGGCACTAACGTCATCAACGGTCCTACAATAACTAAAGCTAGGTTAGCGTTTAACGAAAAAAGCGTCACAAACCACACCAAAAATATACCTAATAAACCTGCAATAAAACCACCTATTAAATTTTTAATAAAAAAGTTAAATTTTTTCTTTGATAAAAGTTCAAAAGCAAGCACGTTAAGCCCTGAACCAATTGATGCCAAAATGAGTTCTAAAATACTACCACCGTATAGTATCGCCCAAAAACCTCCACCTATACAACCACCAATTAACCTAATAATTACACTATATCGTCTTGGTTCTACAAGCTTTTTAAACTCTTCTTCAGCATCTTCCAGCGAAATATCCCCCGCAATAAACTTCCTCGAGAATGTATTAGCAAGGTCTATCGCCTCCAAATCTATGCGTGGTGTATATGTCCGCTCTAATGCTGTAACCACCTTACCATTTAAATCAGAAGTTACAATTATGCCCGTCGGCAAAGCCAACACACCACTACCATCACAGTTACGACTTTTTAAAATTCTGGATATTGTATCTTCAACTCTGGACACTTCAGCTCCATTGTGCAGCAAAAACTTGCCAACTTCCATAGCTAACCATACAACTTTGTTCTCATATTGCATAACTGCCTCCTTTACATAGTTTGGCTTACTGTTATTTTGACATATTTCTCATTTTTTCATAAAGTATTATCGACGCTGATACCGATGCATTTAACGAATTTATTTTGCCAAGCATTGGAATAGCAATATTAAAATCACATAATTTCGCTATATGCTTTCGCATCCCTGTACCCTCAGAACCGATTACTAAAACAAGTTTGCCCGAATAATCCAAATCCCTATAATCCATGGTACTATTCATATCGCTACCAACTACAAAATAATTTTTCTCACGCAAATCTCTTAAAGCATTACCTAAACTTTTTACCCGAATTAGCTTTAAATATTCAACAGCACCGACAGAAGTTCGTGACAAAGCAGAATTTATTGCTACACTTTTACGTTCTGGAATAATTACATGCTTAAACCCTGTCGCATCAACCGTCCTAAGAATAGCCCCAAAATTATGAACATCTGTTATACCATCTAAAGCCACGACAAACTCAGCATCATCCTTGATAATCTCATCTAAGTCATAATAAGGTAGCGGAGAAATGTAGGCCACAACACCTTGGTGCCTATCAGTGTTGACATACTTTTTAAGCTTGTTAGCATCAACTTCTTTGATAAGTATTTTTTGTTCTTTACACATCGTAATAATTTCATGGACATTTTTAGAACGCTTGCCCTTTGCAACATACAAAGAGTTAATTGTCCTGCCGCTCAAAATAGCCTCACGAACCGAGTTTACACCATAGACATAATCGCTATTTTCATTTTTAAGAGCATCATCAAAATTTCTATCTTTTTGATAATTTCTTTTCGTCTTGTCTTTGCTAAATCCATCAGTTTTTTGATATGATCCCTTAACATTTTTCTTATCTTTTCTAAAATCATCCTTGGCTTTAAAACCATTATCTTTTTTAAATTTTTTAGAACCCTTACTATTTTGATTACTACTTCTCTTCATCACACTTCTCCAATAACATATTTTCAACTATCTCATATGACATCGCCATCACTTCTTCCAATCTTTCAAATTGCGATTGTAAATACAAATAAGCTAGCAAAGACTCAAATCCCGTCGCATTTCTATACTCGGCAATGCTTTTCCCTTTTGGAGCTGATTTAGACTTGGCATTTCGTCCTCTTTTGAAAGCTTCTTTTTCTTCTGTGCTAAGCGATTCCATCATCGTCATAACTGCAAACGATTGACTTTTAGCATTTACATATTCTGATTTTAGCTTGCTAAGCTTCGCCGTTTTCATTCTCGGATTTTCAGCCAAAAGTCTTGTCCTAATGTATAAATCATAAACCGCATCACCAATAAACGCTAGGTTTATTTGGCTAGTCTGCGTAGCATCTATCATTTTTATATAATCTAAATAAGTCATAATACCTCATACAAATATAGGGGGCATATAACTAAGCTCCCTTAATCCTATACTCACATGAATCTTTACCGTCAATTAATTCAACATTTTTTTTCAAAAGTTCGTCTCTAATTTCATCAGCGAGTTTGTAATTTTTTTCTTTTTTAGCTTGAAGTCTTTTCGCAATCATTTCTTTTATATATACTTCAAGTTCAGCATCAATTTCAACTGTTTTATCCTCTAATTTTTTTAATAAATCAAGCGACAAAACACTATCTATCTTGCTAATTAGATAGACTTTCTCATCATCAGAAATTTTAGAATTTACCACTTTAAAAAGAACCGTAAGTACATTTGCCGTATTTAGGTCGTTAAAAATAGCACTTTTAAAGCGATACATTAAATCCCTAGCATCATCACTTAGATTAATTTCATCATCATTTTTCAGCTTTGCTGTTAATTTAGATGTTTTTTTTCTAAGTTTCAAATAAGCATTTTGTGCTTCATCAAGCGACTTAAATGAAAATGCAAGTTGTTTACGATAATGAGAACCTAGCACATAATATCTATAAGCCAGTGGATGATAACCCTTTTCCATTAGCAAGCTAAGTGTTAAAAACTCACCCTTTGACTTAGACATCTTACCTTTATCAACCACCAAAAATTCAGAATGCCACCAATAATTACACCATTTTTTACCAGTATAACCCTCAGTTTGAGCGATTTCATTGGTATGATGAACCGGTATATGGTCAACTCCACCACAGTGAATGTCTAACCGCTCACCCAGTGTTTTTAAAGCAATTACTGAACATTCGATATGCCAACCAGGATAGCCAACACCCCAAGGCGAATCCCATTTCATTTCCTGATTTTCAAATTTTGACTTTGTAAACCAAAGCACAAAGTCTTGCGGGTTTTTCTTTTGGGTATCAACCGTTACTTCATCCCTTGAGGCAGTTTTCAAAGTTGATAAATCAAGATGCGACAACTGAGTATAGTCGGCACATTTTGAAACATCAAAATAAACATTGCCACCTTTAAAATAAGTGTAACCATTAGCCTCTAACTTTTCGATAAACTCTATATACTCAGCAATATAACTTGTCGCTTTTTTGATGATATCAGGCTTTCTATTATTTAAAGTTGCCATATCTTTAAAAAACGCTTCTTGATAATACTCAGCAATTTCATAAACAGTTTTATTTTCACGCTTTGCACCAAGTAGCATTTTATCATCACCAGCATCAGCATCCGATTCAAGATGCCCAACATCAGTAACATTCATCGAACGTATAAGCTGATATCCCGCTAAACTTATCGTCTTATCTAGCACATCTTCGTGAATATAAGTTCTTAAATTACCAATATGAGCATAGTCATACACTGTCGGTCCACAAGTATATAACTTTACCACATTTCGCTCATAAGGAACAAAATCTTCTATCTTTCTAGTTAATGAATTATATAATTTCATTGTTTTTCCCTTTTAATTATTGTAAAGCACTTTCTAATCTCGCAACTACTTTGTCTTTGGCTAATATCACAAGTAAATCTTTCATATCGACACCATGCATCTGACCCGACAAAGCAACTCGAATTGTCATAAATAAATTTTTACCTTTGTAGCCTGTTTCTTGTTGAACTATTTTGAATGGTGCTTTAGCATTTTCATCAGTGATTTTATCAAACTTTTTAACTTCTCTTAAAAACGTTTCGATTACCGGTTTAGCATGTTCCGCTTGCAACAATGCTGTACATTCACTATCTTCCATTTCAACATTATCACCAATAAACACTTTAGCCTTTTCGCCAAAATCACTCAACAATTCAACTCTTTCTTGTAGCGACATCACCATTCTTTTAATAAGTATTTTGTTATTTTTAACATCTTCATCAGTTATTACGCCCGCTTTAAGCATAAACGGTATCGCTCTTTCAGTTAATTTATCAATATCCATCGCTCTGATATGTTGAGAATTTACCCACTTTAATTTATCTACTGAAAAGACAGCACTAGAATGAGATAATTTAGTAAAATCAAATTTATCAATTATATCCTGTAAACTCATAATTTCAACATCATCAGACGGACTCCAACCAAGCAAGCTTACATAGTTTACAAGTGCCTCTTTCATATAACCTTTTTCTAAAAATGATTCTACCGAAACATCATCATGTCTTTTTGAAAGCTTTTTCTTTTGCTCATTTAAGATAAGTGGCAAATGAATATACTCTGGCTTTTGCCAACCAAACGACTCATACAAAGCAATATGCTTAGGCGTAGACGAAACCCATTCTTCACCTCTGATAACATGACTTATTCCCATGTTGTGGTCATCAACAACCACCGCTAAATGATATGTCGGAAAACCATCTTGTTTTATCAAAACTTGGTCATCTAAATCTTCTGTATTAAAAGTAACCTCACCTCTAATATAATCATGGAATGTTATATCTTCATTTTCAGGTAATTTAAGTCTTACCACATGCTTTTCGCCACTTTCCATACGATTTAGAGATTCTTCAGCACTTAAATTTCTGCAAAGGCCATCATACTTTGGTGTCAGTCCATTTTTTTTCTTTTCTTCACGAATATTATCTAATCTCTCTTTTGAACAAAAACATCTGTACGCATGACCGTTAGCAATTAATTCATCAGCAGCAGCTGCATATGATTCCAAATTTTTAGACTGTATATAAGGACCATGTTCACCTACTTGGTATAAAACACCCTTTGCATCAAACTGCGGACCCTCATCATGTCTAATACCTAAATAATTCAATGTTTCTACTAATCTTTTAGTCGCATCATCGACTAATCTCGTTCTATCAGTGTCCTCAATACGTAGTATATAATCTCCATCATTCTTTTTTGCAAATAAATAACTATAGAGTCCTGTTCTAAGTCCACCTATATGTAAATAACCAGTTGGACTTGGCGCAAATCTAACTCTAGCTCTCATATTTCCCCTCCTCATGCAGAACTTACTGCTATGTAATTTTATAATAAAACTCGCCTTAAATCAAGAATTATATTGAACATAAAAAAAATGTTAGAATTAAGCCCGCCTGCCTACAACAAAACTCCCCATGTATTATATATTTAAAAAATCTCTCAGCAGCTTAATACCGCAACATTCAAATAATAGCAAGCTATTCACCCACACAAAAAATCTAAAATCCAAAACTACATTTTGATATTTAGACAAAGATACTATTATTAACAAATTTTCATATATAAGACGATAGTTATTTAATTTTTTATAACAAAATTACGAAAAACTTTTTTTGACAAACTCTTTAAACCTTTCCTCGGTTCTAGTAAGACTTCTTTCTTTAATATAGACAAAGTAAAAACTACGATTTATCTTTAAATCGTCTATCTCAACTTGAAAAACATCACCGCTTTTTAAATACTTTGCCGAAACAGCTCGCGACATATAAGTTATCCAATCTCCGTCCTTCACCAGTGACATTATCGCAGAATTGTTTTCCATAATTATATTGTTATTTAACTTAGTAACATCAAGACCTGCCGAAATAAGCGACCGCTCCACCGCATCCCTCGTACCCGAACCAACCGAACGAGAAATTATATTATAATTATATAAATCAAGCGCAGTAATCTTTGCCAACTGTTTTGAACTAACAAAAATAATCTCATCATCAAAAATTTTTTCAAAATATAAAGAATCTTCAAAAAATTTTGAACCAACAATCCCAAGCGAAGCTTTACCCTCTAAAATCTTTGAACAAACATGTTCCGAGTCACAAGTCATAATCTGAAAACTCGTATCTTGATAAATCTTATTATACGCAGTAAGTATATCTGGTAATATCACTTCCGACGGCACGCTACTACTAAGCAGATTAACCGACCCCTCCATTTTACAGACAAAGTCAAACAGCTTCGTTTTCGACTCGTTTCGCTTAGCAATAATTTCTTCAGCAAGCGGTAAAAAAAATTCCCCGTAAGAAGTAAGACTAAGTTTTTTATTTTCACGACTAAACAGTTTAACCGCTAGCTCACTCTCCAAATTCGAAACGTGCAAACTAACACTTGGTTGGCTTAAAAACAAATCACTAGCCGCGCGCGAAAAACTTTTATACTTTGCACATTTTACAAAACTTTCTAACTGATTAAACTCCAATTTACTTAACTCCTACCATTTCAACTGCTTTTAGCACCGCTTGATAAACTTCATCTTCACCCTTAGTAGCATCAATGAAGATATAATTTTTCTTACCTCGGTATGACTCATAACCTGCACAAACTCTTTTATGAAAATCAATCTTCTCTAGTTCCATTCTATCTAAAGACTTTTGCCCTTTTTTACGACTAATTCCTGTTTCGGCATCAACCATTAGAACTATATAATATATATCATCTTCCAATAAACTCTCTGGTAAGACATTTAACTGTTTAATTAACTCCACATCATTTTCACGACCATATCCTTGATAACAAACCGAAGCCAGCACATAACGATCCGAAATCACAAACTTACCCGCTCTAATACTAGGTGCGATTAATTGCTCCGTATGCTGAACCCTTGCCGCTGCATATAAGTATGCTTCCGTATTAGGTGTTATCTCAGTATTATTGACATCTAATAGTAGTTCTCTAATTTTTTCACTTATCACAGTACCACCAGGCTCTCTTGTAAAAATAACATTATTACTTCCCGCAAACTGTTTTTTCAATTTATTAATAATTGTTGTTTTACCAGAACCATCTGGACCCTCTATCGCTATAAACTTACCCAAAGATGACATAACTACCTCCATATTGTATATAAACCAGTCCGTTACCAACATATAATATGATATATATTTTTGACTTCAATGTCAATAGAACAGGTAACATTCCCACGAACTTAAAAATCATATAAAATTCTAAAATATTAGAAAAGAATTAGAAAAGTATTAGAGTTTCATTATAAAAAAAATTTACTATGTACATAACAAGACATATGGTTTATAATTTCACCATAAGATAATTTATTGATAAGGAGTATATTATGAAAAAACATAGAGGTTCAATAACGCTTGGTATTTTAGGCGCTGTATTTGCAATTTTAATCGCAATACTAGTAATTGGTGTTGTGTTCGCGACACTCGGTCTAACACTTGGTATAATCGGTGTTATCATCGGAGCTATCGTAAGAATAATCGTCTCAGTATTCAAATTTATACCGCTAATTATAATGGCCGTCATTACCTACACATTAATAAAAGGTGGGATAAAAAGCTTCCGAAACAAGAAATTGCTTCCCGGAGTCATAATGATTGCAATAGGCATATTAATAATTGCTAACCCACTTTCTCGAATTATTATTGGAGCATTTAGCGGCCTCATTGGGATTATTGCCCTAATCGCAGTAATCGCTATCATAAGTTTATTTATTAATAGTAAAAAAAATACTAAATTTAACGACTGGAACGACGAGGATGAAAACCCTAACAACTATCATGAAAAATTCAGAAAGAAAAACAATAAATTCTGGAAAAAAGAAAACGTGGTGATTTTCGAAAAAGATACTGATGATGATGAAGATTTGTTCTCATACAAACCAGTTAAAGACTATGATGAAATCATCGATGTCGAATATGAAGACTGGGAACCTGAAAACTCTCAAAAAAAAACTTCATCTAAAGACAAGATAGATTACAGCTATTCAAAAGATGAGGAAACACAATGTTATAGTGATTATAATAACAAAGAAAATCCTACACAAAAGGCTAAAGATAACCCTAAAAATTTTGGCATTAACATTGGATATACAACTGAAAAGATAGAACCAACTGACTTAGATGAAGGTGAAAATTATCGAGACTTTAACCTAACTTGTGGCAATCTTGAAATCTTGATCGATAAAAGTATCGAGACACATATAAAAGCAAACGCGTCTGTTGGCAATATAGATATCGGCAACAGTTCGTATAGTGCAATAAACAAAACCGTTGAAAAAAAATGGATACCAGAAAACGGCTGCGGTAAAGTATTGTACCTTAGATGCAAAGTTTATCTTGGCACCCTTGAAATAAGGCATATTTAAGTGCACATTTCAAAATAAACACAATAATCAAATTACTCGTAATACCCCAAAACTGCGGCAACCATACCGCAGTTTTACTTTATACACCTATTTTAATAGCATCAAGCAAACCATCATAACCATTAGCAAAATAATAATTGAAAGAGAAACCGCACAAGCCACTCTTTTTACTTTATAATACATCTCATCTTTAACTTTGGCCTTCTTTCCCAAAACAGCACCTAACGGAGCATATTCAGGATTGATAACACCAACCACTAATAATGCTATTATTGATACATTAATTATTACCAAAATAATCACACCTAAATGTTCCATAAGCCAATATCTCCTTTACTTTTTAACTATAAATATTATAACCTTATTGCAAATTATAGTCAATTACAAAAATAAATTACATAATAATATTACAATAATAAAATTTTTAACAGAGAAAATCAGTGTTTTTTTTATACAAATGAATAAAACTTAACATTTAGGTCCGCATCAATTTATCTTTAAAAACGTAATGTTTATTTTATGTATTTTTTATTTTCAAAAGCGTTTGTTTTAATTTAATTAATATAAAATTAATAAAAACCATAATAAATAAACGTGTTTTATACAAAATTTAAAAAAAAATTTAAAAAAGCATTGCAAAATATATCTATCTCTTGTATAATTAAGTTGTGTTAGACATATGACTTAATATTTAAGAAGGGGCATTTTATGAACATTACAGATGTAAAAGTACGTATTTTCGGCGGCGAAAAAATGAAAGCTGTTGCATCGATCACTTTCGACGACAGTTTCGTAGTCCATGACATTAAGATTATAGACGGCCAGAACGGACTATTCATTGCAATGCCAAGTAGAAAAATTGGGGAATCGGATTTCAAAGACATAGCTCATCCGATTCATTCAGAAGCAAGAAACGAACTTCAAACACTTATTTTAAATAAGTACCACGAAGTTCTCAAAGAAAAGGAACAACAAGAATCATAATTTATAGAAAACGAGTGCAGCAATGCACTCGTTTTCTATTTAATAATATTTAACTCTATCGTCGCAAATAAAATGCATAAGAGCCAATAAACCTAAAGATAGCAGTCACAATAAGAGCTACAAATATATTAGACAAAGTCATTATCTCCTGACCGATAAGCGGCGATACAAACAACATAACATTTGAAAAAATGTAATAGTAAGCTGTGTATAAAAACCTGTTTTCTTCAGGCGATACACTTAATAAATCCGCTAATAATACAGTCATTGTAGCAGATGTAAAAATACCTGTAATAAACGATACCCCGACTAACATTTTTAAATTACTAGACACCGCATATAATAGCGGCGTAATCGACATACCAAACGTAGCGATAAATGACACCCTGCTTTCACCAATTTTATTGATAACTTTAGGCCATAACATGTGACCAAAAAATACTGAAACTGTACTTGTAACACTTATAAGAGACAACCACATTTCTGAAGCCTTCAAGTTATCAATTGTGTAGATACTAAACAAAGGCCAGCCCATAGTCCAACCAAAATAAAACAAGGTTGAAGATATCAAAAAACGTTTGTACTCTTTATGTTTCAAAACATAGCTTAAACTATCCATAATCCGTACAGTTGTAACTTCTTGCTTTTCATTACACTTAAATTTATTGAAAATAAATACCGAAACCAAAATAAATAGCGCTGAAAGAAAATAAGCACCTTGGTATATTTTCAAACTATCAACACTATTAGAAAGTTTATTAAAAACCATCCCCATTAGAAAAGTTGCTATCGTCATAAATATAATAGTAAACATATTTTTTCTAGCAATAACATCAGCTCGCCGTATCGGAAACTTATTCGCTGTAAAATCTTGAAACGTCGATGAAAATGCACTAATCGGTATAAAAAATACAGCCGTAGCCAACAAAAATAGATGATGAACATACGGTGCATCAATCATACTAACAAAAGCGATAGCAATAAGAGCAAGCGACATTAACGTTAACAATTTTAATATCGATGCCTTTCTATTATTTTTTTTATTTACATAATAAACAAGCGGTAGAGTTGCAATCGCCATAACCCCACCTTTGATGACATTTAGCATAGTTATGTCAAAAGCAGTACCACCTAATCTTGTCACAAACTTATTGACAAACGGATTGTATAGAGCTCCTGATGTTTCATAAAATATACTAAATATTATGTAAAGTTTAAGATTCTTTTTGAAATTTCCCATTATTCCCCCGTATAAATTTTTAGTAATACCAAATAACAATTCCTAAAATGTTAAATACACTTAATAAATAATATACTTAAACCGCTATAAAGTCAACCTAAAAAACAGTAATTTCATAATAATTCAAAAAAAATTAACCAATAACATTACTAGCTAATAATTTCACAAAAAAATGACCATAAAACAGCTGACCAAATAGCTTAATTTTACAGTCATTTATCTTGCAATTTTATACTATATTGTGCATTCGATTAAATATTATTATTTTGAAAATGAGTTTCTACCTAGCTACGAAAATTCTATTAGCATAGATTTCAAAAACACCGTTTAAATCAGTTCTTATATCAACATACAAACTACTACATCGGTCTTTAAACCTCGATGTTAGTATTTCCTTTCTATAAAGTTTACCTTTATAACGACATTCAAGCAAGAACTTACCACGCATTTTAAGCTTGCTTTTAGGTATTTTAAACTTTTTAACACTTTCATTTAAGTTGACATCACCCACAAAATTCGGCTGTTCAATTGAAAACTCTTTTAAAACAACCCCTTTATCAGTAACTATCTTAACGTTTTCAAAGTCATGAAACAGTTCATTTGTAACCGTTACCTTATAATCGTTATAAAATATTCTAGGGATTACAAATTTCCAAAATAAAATAATCGCTACCCCAAGAAACATTGCAAGCAAAATTTCTAAGATAGATAATTTATTAGGTCTATCTTCTTTAAACATTATTATTCCCCTTTCACAAAACGTGATACCCCTTCTGCTAAGCTCAGACAAACAATCTTACCTATAAGTTAATTCTCTTACTTTAGTATATAACGAAAACAACTACAAGGGCAAAAGAATAAACTTTAAACAAGATAACATAATAGACAAATGTTAATTTCAATTAATAAAACAAAAACTGAAATTCGCTAATAATAGCTGTTATATCAGCAGGGTATAACATGAATATTACATATAATTAATTAACTGGTATTAATTAATTATCAAAATTTAACATTTATCCACGAAATTACAAACTTATTTATATCTCCAATATCTTAACACAACACCTTACAAAAAGGTATAACTTTGCGAAAAAATAAAAAACTAATTCAAATTTTCCAGCATTTTTTCGTTGTGAAATTTTGTAAATTCATATTCCAAAGCCCTCGTCATATCAATATCATTAAACAACTCTATATAACGCCCTTTAAACTCACTAGTAAGACGGTGTTTAGCTTTTGCCGACAGCCTAAAGCTGTGTTTATTGCTAGTTTGCTTTTCATTAAAATCCTCTAAAATCTGCTTCGCTTTTTCCATATATGCAAAGTATTTATCTTCATCTACTAAAAAATAATAGTCAGCTAATAATATGTATGATATTAACGTTGATGAACTATTAGCAAACCCCGCATAATAATCAGCTAGCTCAAAAACTAACTCTTTTTTAAAATACCCACGTGGAAAATAAAGATAAGCTTTACATTTATAATCATAGACTAAGTCCGACAAACCATATTTATCCTTGAAAAACTTTTCGATAAACCATCGTTCAGTTTTATATTCTCCTGCATATATTAAAATAACTAATGATGTCCAGCATATAAACATCCCTAAAAACATCAATAAAACATCAATATTTCGGAAATGAAAATTATCTGGTCTACTCCAATAATAAACTGTTAAAGAAAGACCAAGCGTCACCTCCAATATCACAGGTACATAATTTACTATAAATATCTTTAACCTACTAACACTTGAAATTTTTTTCGGTATAACGTTAACACCAAGATACAATTCACTTATACTAATTGGCTCATACAATAAATACCGAGCATTTTTTTGATACCTATTAACAAATTTATAACTATACTTACGCCAATAAGTACGAACAGAGACAACCTGCCAACCAAGCATCTTACTTAAAATAATCTTTAGAAAAAAGTATATTATATATGGTATAATCAAAAACGGTAACAACATTGTATATCCTATGACGATTAAAACTTTATTAAATTCCCAGTATTCCTTTGTTTCGAACATTTTATCTCCTTCCTCAGTAAACATTCTTCCATAAAAATTAAAAACAGAGTAGTATAGCTTCAAACTCTACCTCTCTGTTTTTATTTGTTTTGTTATTTTAAACAATAATATTATATAAATATTTTTTTCTAGCACTCTAAAACTAAAATTCTAGTTTGCTTATTTTTCGCTTGTAATATATGTTCTTTATCAATAGCAATTTTAAGACCTTGACCCTTTGATATGCTTTTCTTAACCCCATCATAGATAACATTTAAGTTACCATTTAAAACATATACGATTCTAGTAGTCTTATGCTCGTGATTTCTTAAATCATTAGGAAAAACTGCTTTTGGGTCTAATGTATAAAAGTAATAACCAACTTTTCTTGACTCGCCCTCATACACATCAAATAATTCCTCAGTAGTTTTAGCATCAAAAAATTCTGGTTCTCTCTCGTCAATCTCCAAAATTTGTATAATGTCAACACCTAAAAAGTCAGCAATCCTTGCTAAGTTTGTTAATGAAATTGAGTGTTTATCATTTTCAAGTCCTGAAAGATAAGAATAACTCATCTTTGTTTCTTCTGCCATTTTTTGAAGAGATATCTTTCTCATTTTTCTTATTCTCTTCAAATTTTTCCCGATATTAATCGTACTTTTACTCATCATTTTAATCTCCATATTTTCTATTATAAAATAACCTTACAATAAACCTAATAACAATAGCTGAAACTATACTAGCTTATAAACAAGTTTCACTTCGTGTTACCATATGTTAAGTATAATATATTTTTAGCTCAAAAACAAGGAAATTTAAAGAAATATTTATTAAAAAAACATAAAATGTTGTAAATAAAAATTCACAAAAAAAAACACGCCCCGCTTTATCAGCTTGACGCATCTCTTGGTGCCCAGAGGCGGAATCGAACCACCGACACGGGGATTTTCAGTCCCCTGCTCTACCGACTGAGCTATCTGGGCGAATATATGGTGGGCCATCAGGGACTCGAACCCCAGACCTGCCGGTTATGAGCCGGATGCTCTGACCAACTGAGCTAATGGCCCTCATCTTCCTGTGAGGAATATTGGCAGGGGTGAAAGGACTTGAACCCTCGACACGCGGTTTTGGAGACCGCTGCTCTACCAACTGAGCTACACCCCTTCACAGTCATTAAAATGGCGGAGAAGGAGGGATTTGAACCCTCGCGCCCTTTGAAAGGCCTACTCCCTTAGCAGGGGAGCCTCTTCAGCCACTTGAGTACTTCTCCTATTTTTGGCGGAGAGGGTGGGATTCGAACCCACGTGAGCTTGCACCCTAACGGTTTTCAAGACCGCCCCGTTATGACCACTTCGGTACCTCTCCATGCTATAAATATGTAATTTTAAAATTGGCTGGGGATACAGGACTTGAACCTGTGATCACGGAGTCAAAGTCCGTTGCCTTAACCACTTGGCCAATCCCCAATAGACCTTAAGCAGCTTTTTTGGTAGCGGTGAGTGGAGTCGAACCACTGACCTCCCGGGTATGAACCGGACGCTCTAGCCAACTAAGCTACACCGCCAAAAAAAAATGGTGGAGGAAGCTGGATTCGAACCAGCGAAAGCGTAGCTAACGGATTTACAGTCCGTCCCCTTTGGCCACTCGGGAATTCCTCCAATTTGGAGCCGACGATGGGACTCGAACCCGCAACCTACTGATTACAAGTCAGTTGCTCTACCAGATTGAGCTACGTCGGCATAATGGCGATCCGGAAGGGACTCGAACCCTCGACCTCTAGCGTGACAGGCTAGCGTTCTAACCAAACTGAACTACCGGACCATAATGGTGTATGAAATTTTAATGGTGACCCCGCCGGGAATCGAACCCGGGTTACCGCCGTGAAAGGGCGGTGTCTTAACCGCTTGACCACGGGGCCACTTGGTTGCGGGAGAAGGATTCGAACCAACGACCTTCGGGTTATGAGCCCGACGAGCTACCAACTGCTCCATCCCGCGATATATGGTGCCGAGGACCGGAATCGAACCGGTATGGAGTTTAACCTCCGCAGGATTTTAAGTCCTGTGCGTCTGCCAGTTCCGCCACCTCGGCTTGTTGGATTGGCAATAAATGGCTCCAAGAGCGGGGCTCGAACCCGCAACCCCTCGGTTAACAGCCGAGTGCTCTACCATTGAGCTATCTTGGAATATCTATACTTTATATCTTTTTTATTTTGTCGCTCTCGTGTGTTCCCCGGCGACATGAACTATAATACCATAGGGCATATACATTGTCAAGAAAAAAAATAAAAAAAATTTTTATTTTTTTTTATACTGATAACCTGCATAATTTTCGTGTTTTTTTGGCTTTTGTGATGCAAGTAATTCTTATTTCTATATATTGATACCCAAAAATGGCTAAAAAAAAATAAAAAAAAATTTTTTTTTTATTTTTTGAACCACTTTTTCGCCAATAGTTAATTTATTCATAAGGATATAAAAATGGCCGGAAGTAGCCAACCATACACGTTTGATATAACTTATAAATAATACTTTTGACCAGCTATTTTTTGATTATATTTTTTCGCTCTGCCACCTAAAAAAAATCAAAAAAATAAATATCGCATTTTTGAAAGAGTTTTTTCACCCCTAAAAACATAAAATACGATATTTATTTTAAATAAAATTTGACTAACTTTTGTTAGTTACACAAATATTTTATAATTTTTCCATACCTAGCTTTTGTATAACCAATTTTCCAAATAGGTTTAAAATCATCACTTAAACCAGAATACCATAAATGTAGTTCACTATTTTTGCCATTAGGTTCAAACCAAAACGTTGCCCGATATATTTGTCCACTATCCCAAGCATCACCTTTACTCACTGTAAGAAGTGCTTTACTTATATCAGTGTTTTTCTTCATAACAGGATACCAAGTTAGACCATCTTTTGACCGACTCAATCTTAAAGTAGAGTCGTCAGGGTTAGAATTTTCTGGATACGCTTGTACAACCGCCAAATAACCATTTATCGAATCAACTTTTTGGATATCAAGATGCCATGGCAATAATTGTACAGAATTTTCATCTTTAGCTAACAAATTGTTCACATACCCCCTACCCTGTTTTTCGATATCAGTTTCTTCACTAAAATTAAGAGGGTCTGGACTTTCGATATACCACACTCTTTTCACCTTTGCTTCATAACCATCATTACCAGCATCATTCGCCCACAATTTATACATACCATCAGATTCGTCATAAACAACACATGGCGAAACATCAGAATAGCGACTACCGACAGTTTTTAGTGCCACACCATAAGCTGTATCACCTGTTAAAATTGTCCTGTCACCTTCAGGTGTACCCCAATTAACACCATCATAAGAAACCCGATATCTAATCTCTGATTGATGTATTTTACCATCTACTTCCTTATCCTGCGTCCACTGCCAATATACAATCAATCTATCATTTCTTTTGTCGTATATCATTTCAGCATCACAATTATGCTCATCATCATTTTCTGTATCACTATCATAACGTGGCTGGATTGGATTAACAATACCATCAGGCTCTACCCATTTTACTAAATCATTAGATGCTACTATACAAGGATTTTCATAGTAAGACGTACCTGTTTTGTTAGGCGTATAAACCATCCAATATTTATAACCCGACCACGCTTCACTAAAAGTCACAATATCAGGATGAACAACTTGGTCATTTGTCCACTTCG
>PDWI01001508.1_pt1 | contig 36744 bp, 36 predicted proteins | sample 1430891 | NCBI WGS metagenome assembly PDWI01 (sample SAMN01162508, study PRJNA174530) | Oral metagenome, whole genome shotgun sequencing project. | biome: Marine environment; feature: Marine mammal; material: Swab sample of the gingival sulcus; isolation source: swab sample of gingival sulcus... | reverse complement strand
TAAGCAACAAAAAATATTACCAAACAGACAATGGCACCAAAGGGGGGAGTGTAAACCATGTGCTTAGGTTAAAATGTAAACCATGTTTATGTTGCACAGAGATTTGCATAACGCAGGTTTTATAGGCAAACCACCTAATGATTACTACGGTGTTGCACCATCTTGCCGTATTAGACTTACTGTCTGCGACGATGTACCTTGTAGGCATCATCATGTGACTTAGCTATACTTAAAATTTTGCCATTTAAGAATCCCCCTTAATCCCCCTTTGCAAAGAGGGAAACTAGATTATCTAAAATGAGTACCGTAATTCTGTAATTTTAGAAAAATCAGTGGGGTACATGCTGTGCACCGCCTGAACCCTGATATTAGAAGCAAATCAATCAAACAATCTGTATCGATTAAAACATTAACCAAAACACGACGTTTATCAATTGGTGCACGCATTGCACCCTGCTTGAGGTTCAGAGACGCATTCAATTCGCTTCTACAAGGGAATATATGCTTTTTCAATCATAGAAAAATAATTCCTCAAGTTTTTTGAGATTGTCGCCTTTTTAAGATTTTTTATTGGCATTTTGTTAAAATACACCGTTCAAATGATAATTATCCAGTGAGAGAAAGATGGACGTTAGTGAATTACTTAATGGACTCAATGATGCTCAGCGTCAAGCAGTTAGCTCGCCTTTGGGACATTTGCGTGTGATTGCCGGTGCAGGCTCAGGGAAAACGCGTGTGCTAGTACATCGAATTGCTTGGTTGTTGGCGGTTGAAAATTCCTCACCCTATAGTATTTTAGCAGTGACGTTTACGAATAAAGCAGCTGGAGAAATGCGTTCTCGTCTAGAGGAAATGTTAGGCTATGCACTGTCGGGATTTTGGGTTGGCACATTTCACAGCATCTGTCATCGCATGTTGCGAGCGCATCACGAACGAGTGAATTTAATTCGCGATTTTCAAATTCTCGATAGAGATGATCAAGTTCGTTTAATCAAACGCATCATGAAGGCTCACGATTTAAATGAAGATTTTATCAAAGCCAGGCAAGCCGTTAATATCATCAGCGGTTATAAAGAACAGGGTAAACGCTGGGCGGATTTGGATCATCAAACCTTTAATCCTGTTGAAAAACAAATTTTATTTTTATACGAAAAGTATGAAACGCACTGTCGTGAAAATAGCTTGGTTGATTTTACCGAGCTTTTATTGCGTACGGTGGAGTTGTTGCGAGATGACGAGTTGATTCGCAAGCACTATCAATCTCGCTTTCGTCACATTTTAGTTGACGAGTTTCAGGATACCAACGACATTCAATATGCCTTTATTCGTTTACTTTCGACCGCTGAAACTGACTTGCTAGTTGTGGGTGACGACGACCAGTCAATTTACGGTTTTCGTGGGGCGAGAATTGAGCATATTCTGGATTTGGAAAAAAGCTATCCGCAGTTAAAAAGTATTAAATTAGAACAAAATTATCGTTCCAGTGGCAATATTTTAAACGCTGCCAATGCCGTTATCGCTCAAAACCAAGAGCGACTTGGCAAAGATTTATGGACAGAAGCAGGTGAGGGCGAATTAATTGAAGTTTACCAATCAATTAATGAATATGACGAAACTTATTACGTGACGGAACGAATAAAAAGTCACGTTGAGAGCGGTGGTTTGTATAATGATGTGGCAATTTTATATCGCAGTAACGCTCAGTCACGACTGTTTGAAGAAGCACTGCTGGCGGAATCAATGCCTTATCGAATTTACGGTGGCTTGCGATTTTTTGACCGTGCAGAAGTCAAAGATGCGATTGCCTATTTGCGACTCACGGAAAATCATCACGATGATGTGGCATTTGACCGCATTGTGAATGTGCCAACGCGAGGCATTGGTACGCGAACGCTGGATGTGGTTCGAGAAGTTGCTACCAGTCAGCAGTTGAGTTTGTGGCAGGCTAGCGAATATGTTTTAGCCAATCAATTATTACCTAATCGAGCGAGTCAGGCTTTGGGTGGTTTTATCACTTTGATTAATAGTCTTTTTGCTGAGAAAATCCCTTTGGGCGAGTATATGAAAATCGTCCTCGATGGTTCTGGCTTGATTAACTATTTGAAGAGTAAAAAAGTTGAAAAACGAGAAGATAAAATTGAAAACCTCGAAGAATTAGTCAACGCTGCTACACAGTTTGCTTTGCGATTAGACGAGGAAGATAAACCCGATGCGGTTTCCTTGTTCTTGGCTCAAGCAGCTTTAGATGCAGGCGAAACCCAAGCCAGCGAGTTTAGCGATTATGTGCAGCTGATGACCTTGCATTCTGCCAAGGGCTTGGAATTTCCGCAGGTCTTTATTGTCGGTTTGGAAGAGGGCTTGTTTCCGCATAGCGAGTCGGCAAGCATTGCCGAGCAACTGGCAGAAGAGCGTCGTTTAGCTTATGTCGGTATTACGCGAGCAGAGAAAAAACTGCATTTGAGCTACAGCGAAAAACGTCGACTTTATGGGGAAACCACTTATCCTCGTCCGTCTCGTTTTATTGAAGAAATACCTCACACGGTTTTACACTACGCACGTGGTGGTCCAGACCATTTGCGTCGTCAACAAATTAGCAAAGGACGTGGGCAATCCCTAAGAGAACAAACCGAAGGTGGCGTAAAACTGGGGCAAAATATTATTCATCCCAAATATGGCGAAGGCACCATTACTGCTGTCGAGGGTGAAGGCGAACGTCAACGCATTCAAGTCAATTTTGTTGAACACGGTAGCAAATGGTTGATTTTGGCATTCGCTAAAATAGAAATGAAATAAAGTTAAATTTAGTACCGTCATTCTGGCGATACAGTGAATAGAGTTGTATCTAATCGCAACAAAACAAACCAAGGATAAATTATGGCAAAACCAACAACACAATACCGCTGTCGTGAGTGTGGTGCAACCGCAAAAAAATGGGCAGGGCAGTGTATTGATTGTAAGGCTTGGAATAGCTTAGATGAAGAAGCCATTGTCAATGCCAAGGAAAATAAACCCTCGCGAGGCGGTGGCTACGCAGGTGTTGCCAACCGCGATATTGTCACCCTAGACAAAGTTCAAACACAGGAAAAAATTACTTATTCGACAGGACTGTCAGAGTTTGATCGGGCTTTGGGTAGTGCGAGTGGAAAGGGCGTGGTCAAGGGTTCGGTTGTATTAATTGGCGGTGACCCAGGAATAGGGAAATCAACGCTACTATTACAGACGATTGCTAATCTGTCTAGCACGATGAAAACCTTGTATATCAGTGGTGAGGAATCGGCGGAACAAGTGAGCTTGCGAGGGCAGCGTCTCAATCAAGATTTATCGAAATTTTCTTTTTTATCGGAAACAGAAGTAGAAACCATTTTAGCGACGTTACAACAGTTTAAACCAGAAGCTTTGGTTATCGACTCGATTCAAACGATTTTTACATCAAGCTTATCATCAGCACCAGGTTCGGTTTCTCAAATTCGCGAAAGTGCAGCTGCTTTGGTGCGATACGCCAAACAGACGGGTTGTACCGTGTTTGTCGTCGGGCATGTGACCAAAGAGGGTGCGATTGCAGGTCCTCGCGTTTTGGAGCACATGGTTGATACGGTTTTATACTTTGAGGGGGAAACCGCTTCTAAATTTCGTTTGCTCAGGGTAGTGAAAAACCGTTTTGGGGCAGTCAACGAACTAGGTATTTTTGCCATGACGGAAACCGGGCTAAAAGGCGTTTCTAATCCCAGTGCCATTTTCCTTAGTGGACATGAAGAAGCTGTTTCAGGTTCTGTGATTTTGGTGAGCTGGGAAGGTTCTCGTGCGATTTTGGTCGAGCTTCAGGCACTCGTCGATGATTCTCACGGACATCCTAAACGCGTGACGATTGGCTTGGAACAAAGTCGATTGACCATGTTGCTGGCGGTGTTGTCTCGACATTGCGGCATCGTTATGGGCGATCAGGATGTTTATGCCAATGTTGTTGGCGGAGTGAAAATCAGTGAGACAGCATCGGATTTGGCGTTGCTGTTTGCTTGTTTATCCAGTTTTAAAAATCGTATTATTGACCGCAAAACCATTGTGTTTGGTGAAGTGGGTTTGGCAGGGGAAATTCGCCCCGTCCCCAACGGTGAAGATCGTATTGTCGCAGCAGCCAAACAAGGTTTTACCCGAGCCATTGTGCCTAGTGCCAATAAACCGAGAAAAGCAATCAAAGGTATGGAAGTTATCGCCGTGAAACGCGTGGAAGATGCGTTGGCTTATCTCTAGAATGACGGTACCAAAATACCTTTTATGTCAAAAAGTATGCAATGCAGTGTTAAATTTTTTTGTGAAAAATAAGTAAGTGTATAGTGAAATAAATTAGTCTCATATTCTACATAGTATTTTAATAGATTATCACTCGTTATAGCGTCCTTAAAAAGTATAACGCCAAAAGTAGGTTGTATCAATGATTAGAACTATTTTCTTGCTAGCTTTGGGGACTAGCTGTACTTGATATTGCTTTAGGTGCCTTTGGATAGTTTTAGATGAGTAATTGTACTTTTCTGCTAGCTGTTTATAGGTTTGCTTGCCATAAACATAGTCGTTCCAATTTGCTGAGGGTTTCTTTTTGTTGATAAATTAGCAGTTGCAAGCATTGCGTTTGTACCTTTGTTTTCCATTCTTTCTGCCGTATTTTTGAATGTTTTTGCTTCCGCATTTTTTACATTTTTTTACTCATGTCAAAAAAACACCGTTAACCTCTTGTATGTTAAAAAAATAACAGTGTTTTTTACCATTATTTTTGTCCTTTGCGCCTAAAAATCAGACTGCTGCTATTGCCATCTCTTGATTTACATCTGATGTAGAGATGGACTGCGTCCGTCTCAGAGTCGTACGAAATAGCTTAAAAATTGTTACGGCGTTATGCCGTCTCGCCGTATTCTTATACTGTCTTCGACGGCAACCTTGTATCAAAAGTTAAGTTATTTCACTATGTCTACCAGCGAAGATATTTTTCTTACGCTGGAAAAATCAGCTGTTTTGTAAATCAGCCAATAAATCAGCTTGGTACTCTTGGGTTAATGGGGTGATGATTTGATTTAAATCGCCTTCCATAACCTCAGAAAGTTTATAAAGCGTTAAGTTGATGCGGTGGTCTGTGACTCGTCCTTGTGGAAAATTATACGTTCGGATGCGGTCGCTTCTGTCGCCTGTGCCGACTAAGTCTCGACGCATTTCCGTTTGCTCTGCTTGTTGCTTGGCTTTTTCCGCATCGAGTAATTTTGCTTGTAGCAGGCTCATCGCCCGTGCTTTGTTTTTATGCTGTGAACGTTCGTCTTGACACTCAACGACAACCCCTGTTGGAATGTGGGTAATGCGGATTGCAGAGTCGGTTTTGTTGACGTGTTGTCCACCAGCCCCCGAAGCTCTAAAAGTGTCAATACGCAAATCCGCAGGACTGATGTTATAATCATCAACCAGCTCAACTTCTGGCATAATGGCAACAGTTGCAGCCGAAGTGTGTACACGCCCTTGAGACTCTGTTTCGGGAACGCGTTGGACGCGATGAGCGCCTGATTCAAACTTTAATTTTGAATAAGCGCCCGTACCAATTACTCGGGTGATAATTCGGTTGTAGCCGCCGTGTTCTGCACGACTTTCAGATAAAATTTCCATTTGCCAACGCTGACTTTCCGCGTATTTGCTGTACATGCGGAATAAATCACCGGCAAAAATACCTGCTTCGTCACCACCCGTTCCAGCACGAATTTCTAAGAAAACGTTGTTATCATCATTTGGATCTTTGGGTAACAAAAGTAGCTGTAATTCGGTGTTGAGTCTTTCAATGGTTTCTTCAGCATCGACTTTTTCCATTTCTGCAAGCTCTTTTAATTCATCGTCGCCACTGGCTAGCATCTCGTCGGCATCGGCAATAGCTTGGTTTGCTTCACAAAATTCTGTGTAGGCTTTTTGAATGGGCTCTAGTGTTGAATATTCTTTAGATAATTCCCTGAATTTATTTTGATCACTGATAATATCAGGGTCAGAAAGCAAATTGCTAACTTCTTCGTATCGTTCACTTAAAGTATCTAGTTTTTTTATTAGGCTTTCGTTCATCATATTATTTTATGGCTTTGTATTATTTTTATCAGTGAGACGGAATAATTAAAGGATATAGTGAAATAACTTAACTTTTGCTACAGCGTTATGCCGTCTCGCCGTATTAGCTATACTGTCTCAGGTATATGGTGGAAAATATCTTCCATGAGCATAAATGGTACCGTCATTCTAGCGGATTTGATACTTGTGGTATCTTGCTGGGTATTATAAGGCGAGTAAGGGAAAAAGCTAGCCTAAGCTAGTCAAAATGATAAATCGACTTGATGTTGTCCAATAATTCTATTTGTCCTTTTTCGCTGGCTTGTCGGATTAGCAGGCTAGGGTGGTGAGTGAGCTTTTTGGCTAACTTCGTTGCCAGTTCGTTGATAACCTGCGTTGCATCGTCGCCAGCAACTAAGCGTTTCATGGCTTGTTGCGTCAGCTTGTCTTTTTCTTGCTGGGCAAATTCATGGACGTTTCTAATTAACTTGTGGTGTTGACGCAGTAATAACCATTCATTGAAATGACGATTGTATTCTTCTATCAATTCTTCTGCATGCTCGGCGGCTTGTTCTCGCAATGCCTGATTTTTGTCAATAATGCTCTGCAAGTCATCGACGGCAAAAAGATAGTTGTTATCCAAGGTTTTGATTTGACTGTCAATGTCTCTAGGAACAGCTAAATCTAACAGTAATTGCATACGCTGCTTGCGTTTTTTTTGAGCTGCTAACATCATACTTTTGCTAACAGTCAGTTCACCTCGTCCTGTTGCACTGACGATAATGTCTGCTTCGTGAATATGCTCCGATAATTGTGCCAAAGGCATGGCGTAACCACCTACAGAAACTGCCAAATCTTGGGCTTTTGATAAAGTGCGATTCGCGATTAGCATTTTGCCAACGCCTTTTTTCTTTAAAGTTTTCGCAGCTAACGTTCCCGTTTGTCCCGCACCGATAACCAAAGCAGTTAATCCTTTGTAGTCATCAAAGAACTGTTCGCTAACTTTGACGGCAGCATAGGCAATAGAGATTGAGTTTTCGCCCAATTTAGTGTCACTGCGAACATTTTTTGCCACATAAAAAGCTTCTTGGAATAAGCGGTTTAAGGTTTGCTTAATCGTATGTTGTTCTAATGAGGTTTGGTAGGCGGCTTTGATTTGCCCCAAAATTTGTGGTTCGCCCAATGCTAATGAATCCAAACCAGTCGCAACGCGGAAAAGGTGACGTGAAGCTTGTTCATCTTCGTATAAATAAGCATGTTTTTTTAAATCGGGTAGGGCAATGTGTCGATTGTCGCTAATCCACTCGTAAATGCTTTCGGGCTTGTTGACTTCTGCCAAGTACAATTCTGTGCGATTGCAGGTTGAAACCATGACAACTTCGCTGGCAAGCTTTTCTTGGTGAATTTGCTGGATGGCAGACGGCACATCCGAGGCAGCAAAGCTGACTCTTTCACGCATATCGATAGAAGCAGTCTGGTGATTGACACCAAAGGCGAGAATTGACATTGTAACCCTATTGTAATTTATAATTTTTTTATTGTGCGATATTATAAACAAAGTTAGGTCAAAAACCTATAGCAAAAAATGATTAAAATACTCAGGTTTTATAAATGAAAATCAATCGTATAAAGTTAATGTTGTCGCTTTGTTTTGTTTTATCACCAGTCACTGGATGGGGGCAAAATTTAGCAGAATCATTGGGTGGTGAATCCATAAAAAAAGAACCTGAGAAAATTTGGCGTGCCGAATCTCAAGCACTCTATGATTTGCTGGTTGCTCAGTTGAAAAATAGTGAGGCGGATTACGAGGGTTCCGTTGATACCTTAATCAAATATGCCAAAAAACAAAAAGATGAAAAACTATTGAGTAAGTCGTTTATTTCTCTGTTGCAAACAGAGCGTTATTCCGATGCGTTGATGCTATTGGATTTCTGGAAGGACGTGAGTGAATCAGATTTGTCTAAGTTTCAAGTTTTAGCTCTCGTGCTTAATGGCAATGTTGAGCAGGCAATCGCGATAGTAGAGAAAAGCTTAGGGAAAGTCGCTGACCAAGCAGGGAAAAACTTTCTTTTAGATGATTATGTTAAACTTCTTTTAAGTTATTGGTATCAATCTGATACGGTTCTTTTTGTCGAAAAGCTTCATGAGCTTTATCCCAATAACAAAAAGTTACCTTGGCTTTTGGCTAGGCAGTTGCGTTGGCAGGGGAAGCTTGAAAAAGCAGATGATATTCTAAGTAAACTACTTTTTGAGAAACCTAAATCTCTCGCTTTACTACAAGAGCATTCTGACCTTTTTCGCTATGCAGGCTTTGTTGAAAAAGCAGAAAAAATTTGGAAAGATGCGTTAAAAGATTATCCGAGAGAAACGCGAATTCGGCTAGGCTATGCCCGATTTTTATTTGAGTGTTATCAATTTAAGCAGGCGTTGCAACAACTGAATAAAGTTGATGGCAGTAGTGGTAGCGATTTTGCATCTGAAATTAGCTATTTGAAGATGGCATTGCTGGTGCGTTTGGGTGAATATGATAAAGCAGAATCTGCTTTTGCATGGGATGAGCTTACACAAGAAGAGCGAGATGTCGCTCATTTTGATTTGGGTTCTGAATTGTTGAAAAAGCAACAATTGGTACCGTCATTCCAGCAATTTGAAAAAGTGTCAGAAGAGGGGCGTTTAGCCCTGTCCGTTGCGTTGAAAAAAGTGCAAATTGACTATCAAAAGAGCGTTGCAAAAGGCGATGAGAGTTTTGATAAAATTGTCAAAGAATACCAAATTGATAAAGCGGCAGCTATTCGTGAGCAAGCGTCGTTGTTAAGTGAAGCTGGGCGAAAAAAGCTGGCCTATCAGCGATTGTCTGAATATCTACAGCATGCCCCTAATAATGATGAAGTGAGATATTCGCGAGCGTTATTGGCAACAGAAATTGATTTAATGGGTCAAGCCGTGAAGGATTTGAGCTTGATGTCAGCAAAATCCCCTGAGAATAAAGATTTCCAAAACGCTTTGGGCTATACGCTGTTGGAAACTTCGGAAGATAAAGAAGAGTTAAAAGAGGCGATGAGTTTGATTAAAAAGTCATTGTTTAGACAGCCGCGAAGTCCAGCCGTTGTCGATAGTATGGGGTGGGCGTTGTATAAACAAGGAAAAGTCAAAGAGAGTTTGCCGTTTTTACTCTATGCCTATGGCAAATATCAAGAGCCGGAGGTGATTGGTCATTTGATTGCTGCTTTGTTTATGGCTGGTCATAAAAAACAAGCTCAAGCACTCTATCAATTAGAGATGAAATTCCTTAAAAACCGAGATAAAATAAACAAATATACTGAATCATTTAAAAAGGAACTAAGTAAATGAAGAAAAATCAAAAAAAAATTATTTTAGTGGGATTTGTTGCGAGTGCTATTTTACAGGGATGTGTGAGTAGCTCAGGGACGGCTTCGACAGTTGCCGTTGATGATTGGCAACTCTCTGGAAAAGTTGCTGCAGTTTACCCTAAAACGAATTGCATGAAAGATAATTGCTCTCCACATAGTGACCAAGGAAAAATAAAATGGCAGCAACGAGGAGAGGAATACGATATTACGGTTTTTGATCCCTTTGGTCGGGTTGTCATTGAATTAGATGGTAATAGTCGAATGCTTTCGGCGGTGTCTCCCGGTCAGAAAACGATAAATACGACGCCTGAAAATTTTCTGACGTTGCTGGTCAATAAAAAAGAGCAGAATAAGGCCTTGTCTACGCTTAATCCTAATGACTTGCGTTATTGGGTGACGGGACGAGCTAGCCCGAATGCTGGAAAAGTTACGCATCATCAAGATGGTAAGCGTTTTGAGCAGAAAGGTTATACAATAACGACAAAGCAATGGCGTGCTACGCCTGTTGGTCAATTACCTTCGTTGGTGAATATTGTGAAAGGCAAGTTTAAATTGCGTTTGGTCATTCGCAACTGGCAAAAAGTCGATTGATAGTAGATTAACCACAGCCAAATAATAAAAAAATAGTCAAATAATCATTGGATAACGATAGTTATGTCTGAAATTCGCGTTGCCTCGCCTGCAAAAATTAATACATTTTTACATATTCATCAGTTACAAGATGATGGTTATCATCATTTGAAAACTTATTTTCAATTAGTAAGCTTATTTGATTACTTGAATTTCTCGATTAATACAACAGGGGAAATTGCGGTTGATAATCCTACTTTATCTATTCCAGTGGAAGAGGATTTGTGTTTTAAGGCGGCTAAATTGCTCCAACAGTATACCGGCTGTCAATTGGGTGTTTCTATACGCGTGGAGAAAAATATCCCCGACGGTGGTGGATTAGGTGGCGGCAGTTCGAATGCGGCAACCGTTTTGTGCGTGTTGAATAAATTGTGGAATTTGGGGTTGTCTGAGACGGTTTTGTTGAAACTTGGGCTGCAATTAGGCTCAGACGTTCCCGTTTTTATCTATGGTTTCTCTACTTATGCTGAGGGTAGGGGCGAAAAATTTATGCCAGAAATTCAGTCGGGATTGCATGAAAATCAAACAGTTGTCATTGTGAAGCCCGATGTCCATGTGTCAACTGCGAAAATTTTTCAATATTCGGGCTTGACAAAACGCTTGGATACTTGCAAAATACCGCACCTCGATACAGTGCTTTACGAGAACGACTTTGAGTCAGTTGTCTTTGCATTGTATCCTGAAGTTTCCCAGGTCGCATTGCGATTGTCGGCTTACTCAGAAGCTCATTTAACGGGAACAGGTGCTTGTCTTTATACAGTGCTTGACGACGTTAAAAAAGCTGATAAAATAAGCCAGGCTTTAACAGAGGAAGGTTGTAAAGTTTATGTCGTAAAGGCATTGATGCAATCACCTTTGAATAAGTTCAAAATAGGGGTATAGCCAAGCGGTTAAGGCACCGGCTTTTGATGCCGGCATGCGAAGGTTCGAATCCTTCTACCCCTGCCATTTTCTTTGTAAAAAATATAAAAGGTATCCCGTGGCCAAAGGAAGCATGACTATATTTAGCGGAAACGCTAATCCCCAAATCGCTCGTCTTATCTCTCAACATCTTGGATTACCACTCGGTCAAGCAACTGTCAGTCAGTTCTCTGATGGTGAAATTAACGTTGAATTACGTGAAAATGTTCGTGGTAAAGACGTATTTTTTATCCAACCAACTTGTGCCCCAACCAACGACAACTTGATGGAGTTGATGGTTATGGTTGACGCACTTAAACGCTCTTCTGCGGATCGTATTACTGCTGTAGTGCCGTATTATGGTTATTCTCGTCAGGATCGCCGTCCTCGTAGTGCTCGTGTGCCAATTTCGGCAAAAGTTGTTGCCAATATGATTGCTGGTGCTGGTGTTGATCGTGTGCTTACAATTGACTTGCATGCTGACCAAATTCAAGGTTTTTTTGATATTCCTGTTGATAATATTTATGCAACCCCTATCTTGCTCAATGATTTGTTATCGCTAGAATTAGATAACCCAATGATTGTCTCGCCTGATATTGGAGGGGTTTTGCGTGCCAGAGCGATGGCGAAGCGTGTTCCAAATGCGGCTTTGGCGATTATTGATAAGCGTCGTCCAAAAGCCAATGTCTCAGAAGTAATGAATATTATCGGTGATGATATTCAAGGCAGAAATTGTATTCTAGTCGATGATATGGTTGATACGGCAGGTACTTTAGGTAAGGCGGCAAATGCGCTAAAAGAGAGAGGTGCAGCTTCTGTTCGTGCTTATTGTACGCACCCTGTTTTATCGGGAAATGCTTTGAAAAATATCGAAGACTCAGGTTTAGATGAGCTGGTTGTTACCGATACTATTCCGCTTCGTGGTGAGATGGCAAAATCGAGTAAAATCCGTGTCGTCAGTATTGCTGGATTGGTTGCGGAAACCATTCGCCGAATCCATGTTGAGGAATCAATTTCAACTTTGTTTGTTGAATCGCTCTAATTTTAATGAACTTGCCTGCTGAGTTTTTTGGTAGGCTGGTGGTTTGTTAATAAATTATGTTTTTGAAAGAGTCGCGTTGCTGTTTTGCAATGCGACTTTTTTATTGGCAACTATAGTCATGCTAAAAATTCTTTAAGAGCTTGGTTAGAATGACGGTACTTATTCCGCTATATGGTTGCTGGTTGTAAATAAAGTCTTATTTTACATTGAAATAATGAATATATTGAGGTATCCTACGCGTCGCTTCTACGTTTGTGGAGCTTATGTCGCCTGCAATGGTCGCAATTGTGGGTATTTTATTGATTATTTATTATGGAGTTTAGCATGGCTAACTTATTTACATTAAAGGCAGAAAAGCGTCAAGATATAGGGAAAGGTGCGAGCCGCCGCCTACGTCGTGAGCAAAAAATTCCTGCCGTTATCTACGGTGGCGAGGGTGAACCTCAGTCTGTTACCATTTCTCATTTTGATATTTTAAAATGTTTAAATGACGAAGCGTTCTTCTCTCAAATTATTGACATTGAAGTTGATGGCGAAGTCACTGAAACAATCTTGCGTGATTTACAACGTCACCCATACAAACCAACTGTTTTACATGCTGATTTTCAACGTATCGTTCGTGGTCAAGAGTTGACAGTTAATATACCGATTAACTATGTTGGTGTTGAAGAGTCTAAAGGTATTAAAGCTGGTGGTATCTTATCACAGCACATTATTGATATTGAAGTTGCTTGTCGTCCGAGCTTGATTCCTGAAGTTTTAGATGTTGATATTTCAGGATTAGATATGAATGAATCATTGCGTTTGTCTGATATTGTTTTACCAGAAGGCGTTCGTTTAACTGCTTTGGATAATACAGAAGGCGACGAAGAAGATATCAATATTAGTATTGTTTCTATTCATGCACCAAAAGCTGAAAAAGCAACAGAAGAGTCTAGCACAGATAGTGAAGAAGACGCTGCTGACGGTGAGTAATAATGTTTGTCAGTAGATAGCGATGACTACTCAAACTTTATTAATTGTCGGACTGGGAAATCCCGGTGACAAATATGTCAAAACCCGCCATAATGCGGGTTTTTGGCTTTTAGACGCTTTATCTAGCGATTTTCGTTACGATAAAAAATTTAATGCTGAATTGGCAGAAGTTCTAATTAATGGAAAGAAGGTTTTTTTACTTAAGCCATTAACTTTTATGAACCTGAGTGGTGATGCTGTTCAAAAAGTGATGCAGTTTTATAAAATCTCGCCAGAAAATATGCTGGTTGCTCATGATGAATTAGACTTTCCAGCTGGTGTCTGTAAACTTAAAAAAGGTGGTGGGCACGGTGGTCATAATGGACTGAGAGATATTATTGCTAAAATTGGCAGCAAAGATTTTTTACGACTGCGGATAGGGATTGACCACCCTGGTGACTCACGCCAAGTTGCTAATTATGTGTTAAAATCACCTTCTAAAATAGAAAGACAAGCGATTGATAATAGCTTGATGGACGCTGAACGTGCTATCGATGTTTTGATTCAATCGGGGGTCGAGGCAGCTATGTTAAAGCTGCATTCTTGAGAACTAAATAACTAGAGAAAAATTATGGGATTTAATTGTGGGATTGTCGGTTTACCTAATGTCGGTAAATCAACCTTATTTAATGCACTAACCAAAGCGGCAATCGATGCCCAAAACTATCCATTTTGTACGATTGAGCCTAATGTTGGTATCGTACCTATGCCCGATCCACGATTAGATGAATTGGCGAAAATTGTTAAGCCAGAACGGGTTTTGCCGACTACGATGGAATTTGTCGATATTGCAGGACTGGTCGCAGGTGCGTCACAGGGAGAAGGCTTAGGCAATAAGTTCCTCGCTAACATTCGTGAGACAGATGCAATTGCTCATGTGGTTCGCTGTTTTGAAAATGATGATATTGTTCACGTCGATGGCAAAATCAATCCATTATCTGATATTGAAACGATTGATACTGAGTTGGTTTTGGCTGATTTATCCATGATGGAAAAGGCCGTTGTTCGTTTTCAAAAAATGGCGAGAACAGGTAACAAAGAAGCTCAAGCAGCATTGGCGACCATTGAAAAAATGATTGCACATTTGTCTGATGGGAAATCGGCTCGCTCACTAGAGTTAACCGATGATGAAAAAGTTCATTTAAAAGACTACCAATTGTTGACGAATAAGCCGATTATGTTTATCGCCAATGTCGATGAAGAGGGATTTGAAAATAATCCGTTTTTAGACGCTGTACGTGAGCATGCAAAAGCTGAAAATGCTGTTGTTGTACCAGTTTGTGCAGCGGTTGAGGCTGAACTTTCGCTACTTGACGAAGAAGAGCGCAACGAATTTTTAGCCGAGTATGGTTTGGAAGAGCCTGGCTTGAACCGTGTGATTCGAGCGGGTTATGATTTGCTTGGTTTGGGAACTTACTTTACAGCAGGTGTTAAGGAAGTTCGTGCTTGGACTGTGAAAAAAAATGCCACTGCACCACAAGCAGCAGGTGTGATTCACGGAGATTTTGAGCGTGGTTTTATTCGTGCTGAAGTGATTGCCTATGAGGATTTTATCCAGTACGGCGGAGAAAATGGTGCGAAAGAAGCTGGCAAATGGCGACAAGAAGGAAAAACGTACCAAGTCCAAGAGGGTGATGTAATACATTTCCTTTTCAATGTTTAAAGCGTTTCATTACTAAGTAATTATATGTGGTATTTTTGTGACAGCTATTCTTTCACAATGATGCAAGCGAAATAGATAGAATATAAGATTAAAATTAAAGAGGTGTAATTATGGCAACTTATTCAACCAATGAATTCAAAGGTGGCTTAAAACTGTTGATTGATGGTGAACCTTACTCAATTGTCGAAAATGAAATCGTCAAGCCGGGTAAAGGGCAGGCTTTTAACCGAGTTAAAATTAAAAACTTAAAAAATGGACGCGTTATCGAACGTACTTATAAATCAGGTGAGTCTGTTGAAGGTGCCGATGTGATGGAAATTAGCATGGAGTACTCTTACTTTGATGGAGATAGCTACGTGTTTATGCACCCTGAAACGTTTGAGCAAGTCAATGCTTCAGAAGCAGCGGTTGAGGATGCGAAAAAGTGGATGAAAGAGCAAGATGTTTGTACCGTTGTACTTTGGAATGACAATCCAATTGCCGTTACGCCACCGAATTTTGTTGAGCTAGAAGTTGTTGATACTGACCCTGGATTAAAAGGCGATACATCTGGAACAGGTGGAAAGCCGGCGACCTTATCAACTGGGGCCGTTGTTCGTGTTCCTTTGTTTGTACAAATTGGTGAAGTGATTAAGGTTGACACTCGTACAGCTGAGTACAGTGGTCGCGTAAAATAACATAGTCATGTCAAAAAATTGACATGACTATGGCTGATTTCCTTATTAGCAAAAAAAGTACCGTCATTCTGAGATTGAAAAATTCATCTCAGAATGACGGTACTTTTTTTAGTAAAACCTAAGAAGCCTATAGCTAGTATAGCAAGAGAATACAAGGCTTTAATAAAATTAAACAATTTTACTCCATCTCGGTATCGCTAAATTTATATCCTTGTCCCCATGCGGTACGAATATAGTCTAGTGGTTTGAGTTTGTTGCGTAGGCGGCTGACCAAAATATCTACTGAACGAGAAAACAGTTCGCTATCGATGCCACTCAGTTCGTTCATAATATCATCACGAGTATAAACTTTCTCAGGACTTTCACTCATTAGAATTAACAGTGCGTATTCTTTGGTAGTTAGTTCTATTTTTTGTTCTTTTACAAAAACTTCGTAAGTGTTTTTGTTGATCTTTAAGTCTTTAAAACTAAGTATGTTGTCCGTAATTGGTTCGTTAACGGTATTAATGCGTTTTAGAATAACCTCAATTCTAGCAATCAATTCGCTGGGATCAAACGGTTTAGATAAGTAGTCATCAGCCCCTATATCGAGGCCTTTGACACGGTCGTTAACATCTCCGCGAGCTGTTAACATGATAATAGGGATATTGGAGTTTTGGCGAATGGCTTTACAGGTCTCAAAACCATTCATTTCAGGCAGCATGACATCAAGAATAACCAAATCGAATGACTTTTCTGTTAGCTTTTTGAGCCCTTGAGTTGGGTAAACTTCACTTTCCAAAGAAAAATCAAACTTCTTAAAATAGGCAGAAAGTAATTTTGCCAATTTTTCATCGTCATCAATTAGTAAGATATTTGCTTTACTCATTTTTTATCCTAATATTGTTGTTATCCCAATCAAAAAAATATCATACGCTTTTAGCCTTATAAGTAAAGTTGTCTAAACAAATTGTAATATAGTCCAGCTACCTAGTTATTACTACGGCGTAACGCTATATCAAAAATTAAGATATTTCACTATATTTTTAAAGTTGGTTAATTAATTTGTCAATTTTTTTAATGAGTTGGGTGATTTTTGTGGTGTCTTGTTGATAGTCTTTAAAGACATGTTCTGCCATCGTATGAATATCCGAAGTGTGAGAAAAACCATTGAACTGCGGTGCGTTAAGCATTTCTTGCATTTTGGGAATAAAAATCCACTGTAGCCACTGTTCAAAACGTAGCGTATCGACACAAAAGGGTTCACAGCTGGATAAAGCAGTTAACGATGGCATACTGTCTTCCCAAAGTTGTGCTTTAATGAGAGCCGTTTCTAACTGTTTTAGTGTATTGATTAATTTTGTTTTCATAAGTTTACTGAAGTTATATTTTAAATGTCGATTTAGACCTGTTCGCCATCGCGGTGATAAGGATGGTTGTGTAGGATAGAAATGCTACGGTATAAGGTTTCGGTAAGGATGACGCGAACAATAGGGTGAGGCAAGGTTAACGCCGATAGAGACCAACGCTCACGAACAAAATCCCTGACGCTATGATTAAACCCTTCTGGACCACCAATTAAAATCGCAATATTTTCACCACTATCATGGAATTTTCCCAATTTTTCAGCCAGTCCTTTACTGGATAACGCTTTGCCACCGACATCTAAGGCGATGGGGATATAACCATTGGGTACGGCATTGATGAGTGCTTGGCTTTCTTCGGCGGTGATTTGGCTGATATTGGCACTTTTGCCGCGTTTTTTTGCTGGGATTTCTTTAATCGATAAATGAAAATCTGGCATGGACTTAAAACGTTTTTCGTAGTCCATGACGCCTTCGTTGACCCACTTGGGTAATTTTGAGCCGATGGCAATGATGAGTATTTTCATGGTTTTTATTTTGAGATTTTTTGGCTGGTATGTTTTTTGGTAACGTTTATTTTACTTGAAATAGTCGTAACATTCAGCTTATTTTGTCGCTATAATGAAGAGATAGAGAGTGATTAATTGTCGAGGAATGAATATGAGTGATATCGGTGACTTGCGTCATGATTTTGACCGTAATAAATCTTTGAATCTGGAAGAGACACCAGATAATCCTGTTGTTTTTTTTGAACAGTGGTTTGAGCAAACGCGACAAACTCCTGAAATAGCTGAACCTAATGGTTTTGTTCTGTCGACGGTCAATGCCGATGGGCGGCCGAGAAGTCGCACTGTGTTGTTAAAATACTTCGATGAGCAAGGTTTTGTTTTCTACACGAATTACGGCAGTCAAAAAGCTAAAGATATCGAGGAAAATTGTCAGGTTGCCGTCTGTTTTCCGTGGTTGTTTTTAGAACGTCAAATTATGATTGAAGGCGAGGTGGAAAAAGTTAGCCAAGCGGAATCGCTAAAGTATTTTGCTTCGCGTCCACGCGATAGCCAAATTGGTGCTTGGGTTTCAGAACAAAGCCAAGCGATTTCGTCGCGTGCTTTATTGATGGACAAAGTGAAACAATTGAGTCAACACTTTCTGAATAAAGACGTTCCGTTACCGTCATTCTGGGGTGGCTATCGCATTCGTCCACAGCGTTTTGAGTTTTGGCAAGGTCAGCCCAATCGCCTGCACGACCGTATTGAATACACGACTAAGGATAATGGCAAGACTTGGTCTAAACAGCGACTGTCACCATGAAGCACGCGATTGCTAATCAACCTTACTTATTATTGGTGCTTGCTCCGTTGATTTGGGGTGGGCATGCGGTGGTTGGCAAATTAGCCGTTGGTGATATTGGTCCGATTACTTTGGCGTTATTGCGTTGGGGCGTTGCTTTTTTGGTCTTGCTGCCGTTTTGTTTACCCAAAGTCAGGAAGGAATGGCCTGCTATAAAGCCTCACTTACCATTGCTTTTTTTCTTTGGCATTTTTGGTTTTGCAGGTTTTAATATGCTCAATTATATTGCCCTGCATTACACAACAGCATTGAATACCGCCTTAATTCAAGCGGCAATTCCCATGCTCATTTTGTTGATTAGCAGTGTGATTTTCCGACAGCGTTTGTTAGGGCTGCAAATCGTTGGGTTATTGCTGGCTTTGGTCGGCGTTGCTTTGATTGTGACCAATGGCGACATTTTTAGCTTATTACATTTGTCGGTGAATAAGGGTGATGCCTTGATGCTTGTGGCTGCTTTGATGTATGCGGCTTATTCGCTGGGGCTTCGTTATAAACCGAATATTAGTTGGGCAAGTTTTATTTTTGTACTGGCTGGTGCTGCGATGATAACGGTTTTGCCCTTTGCGATTTATGAAATCATGACGACCAAGTCGGTGGCTTTTTCACTCTCTATAAAAAATCTATTGCTGATTTTTTACGTTTCCGTTTTGGCATCTATTGTCGCACAAATTGCCTATGCCAAAGGTGTGGGATTGATTGGGGCAGGGCGAGCTGGTTTTGCCATTAATCTCGTGCCCGTTTTTGGGGCGTTGATGGCGGTTGTTTTTTTAGGTGAAGCTTTCTATTGGTTTCACTTTTTGGGGCTGGTCTTCGTTTTGGGTGGTATCGCCTTATCAGAAAAAGCCGCCAAGCGTAAAAAGGCCTAAATAAAAAAGCCTAGAATGACGGTACTAAATCGGTCAAAAACGTAATCAAGTACCGACTAGGCTTTTATCGTTGTGCCAATAATTTTTCCCGATAATAATTGAAGTAAATTGTCTGCATCGCGACCATCGATAATATTCACTTCGCCAACGTGGCTTAACGTGTCAATTGCCGATAGCGTTTTGGGAATCATGCCGCCTTGAATAACGTCTTTTTCAATGAGCTGGTGAATTTCTTGGCGATTGGTTTGATGGATAATGTTTTTTTCACCGTCTAACAATCCACTAATATTGGTCATCATAATAAAATGCTCTGCGGATACCGCCTTGGCAATCGCGGCAGCGGCGTAATCTGCGTTAATATTATAAGTATTGCCATCTTTACCATAAGCCAGTGGGGCGATGAACGGAATAAATCCATTGCTGGTTAAAGTGGTTAATAAACCTGTGTTGACTTCGCTGACATTGCCGACAAAGCCTAAATCAATGGCTTCACCATTATCATCACGGGTCATTTTTTCGGCAATCAGTGTCTTGCCATCTTTGCCGCTGATACTGACACCCAATGTATTCTCATCCGCGAGAAATTGCACGAGCATTTTTCCTACTTGTCCGCTCAGTACCATTTCGGCAACAGATAAAGTTTTTTCATCGGTATAACGCAAGCCATTGACAAAGTGTGATTTGATAGACAGTGCTTCTAGCATTGCGTTAATCTGAGGCCCACCACCGTGAATAACAATTGGGGCAAAACCTAATTGCGGCAGTTGAGCCAAAACTTTACAAAAAGCACGTCCCGTTGCTTCATTTAAGGCGTTGCCGCCGAATTTGATGACAATATTTTTTTTATTCACAATCTCGTTCTCTCAAGTTGAGTTAGACGTTGTCTGATTGGTTGTCGTGCTTGACTCCGGTTGAACCAAAACCGCCAGCACCTCTATCACTTTCGTTGAAGTCTTCAACGAGTTCAAATTCAACTTGTGCAACGGGGACAATAACCAATTGAGCAATGCGGTCGCCGACTTCAATGGTAAAGGCTTCATTGCCACGGTTCCAACAAGACACAAACAATTGTCCTTGATAATCAGAGTCAATTAGACCAACTAAGTTGCCTAAAACGATGCCGTGTTTATGCCCTAAGCCAGAACGAGGCAAAATGACTGCTGCGTAATTTGGGTCAGCTAGATGAATGGCCATGCCTGTTGGGATTAATTGGGTTTCACCAGGTTTGAGCGTGAGTTTTTCATCCAGTAGGGCTCGCAAGTCCAGTCCTGCAGAACCTGTTGTCGCATAAGCAGGTAGTGGAAATTCATTACCTAGGCGCTTGTCCAAAATTTTTACGGCTAATTTTTTCATAGATATTGTCAGTCTTGTTGTTTTGAAATTTATTTTTAGATTGATTTTACTGTTTCCACAGTGTCGGCACATTTTAACATATCGATAAATTACCACAATTGTGGGTTGAATTTTGTCGCTATAGTCAAGTTGCATAATCATATAACAACTGAGTAGGCTGATATGAAAAGTCGATTAGGTTTTGTGCTAGGATACGCCCGTTTTTCCAAGGCTGTGTCTGATTTGCGTCAGTTTTGGAGAGATTTAATTAAGATAATTTTTTATTGTTTTAAGAAGATGAGGCATAAATGACAAAACGAGTAGAACTATTATCGCCAGCTGGCACACTAAAAAGTATGGAGTATGCATTTGCTTATGGTGCGGATGCGGTTTATGCGGGTGCACCGCGTTATAGTTTGCGTGTGCGTAACAATGATTTTATTGGTGAAAATTTAGAAAAAGGCATTAACAGAGCCCACGAGTTGGGTAAAAAGTTTTTCTTAACCACCAATGTTATTCCTCACAATAAAAAAATCAAAAGCTTTATGAAGGACATTCGTCCGACATTGGATTTAAAACCTGATGCTTTAATTATGGCAGATCCAGGGTTAATGATGATGGTTAAAGAAGCTTATCCCGATATTGAGCTACATTTGTCCGTGCAAGCAAATACGATTAACTATGCTGCGGCCAAGTTTTGGCAGTCAGTTGGGGTTTCTCGTGTTATTTTATCTCGCGAACTGTCCATTAAAGAAGTCAAAGAAATTAAAGACCATTGTCCTGATTTGGAGATTGAAGTATTCGTTCACGGGGCGTTATGTATTGCGTATTCTGGGCGTTGTTTGTTGTCGGGGTATTTTAATCACCGTGACCCCAATCAAGGCACGTGTACAAATTCCTGCCGCTGGGAATATAAAACGGTTGATGGGCAAGAAAATACCGAAGGCGTTTATGTGCCGAAAGAAGAAAAAATCATTACGCCTGATTTTGCTTTGTTTGATAAACGAACTAATGTTGAACAGCATGAAGAAAGTGCCATTTTAGAAAGCAGTGTTCCGGCTCAAGAGGGTCGTCGAAAAGAATCAGAGGATATTTACTTTTTAGAAGAGAAAAACCGTCCAGGCGAGCTAATGGAAATTAGTGAAGACGAACACGGCACTTATATTATGAATTCTAAAGACTTGCGAGCCATTGAACACGTGCATGCTTTAATTGACGCAGGCGTGGATTGTCTGAAAATCGAAGGTCGCACCAAATCGCATTACTATGTCGCGAGAACGGCACAAATGTATAAACAAGCCATTGATGATGCCATTGCAGGGCGTCCGTTTGACGAGCAATTGATTGGCAAATTAGAAAATTTGGCCAATCGCGGTTACACCGATGGCTTTTTTAAACGCCATCACACTCAGGAATATCAAAACTACATGGAAAATATTTCCCACAATAGTAAGCAAAAATTTGTCGGGGAAGTTGGACGCTCAAATCCTGAAACGGGTTTGTCCGAAGTAGTGATTAAAAATAAAGTGTCGGTAGGTGATAAAGTTGAACTCATTAAACCCAGTGGTAATATCGATATGGAAATCACACATATCGAAAATAAAAAGGGCGAAAAAATGACGGTTGCTCCGGGTTCTGGACACATTGTTTATATGCCTTTGGGAGACATTGACGAAGACTTGGTTTTACTGGCTAAGTATGTGGATTAATTCTTGTATAGTCCCCTTGCATTATGGTGTTGCCACGTCTTGCCGTATTAGACATGCTGTCTGAGACAACTACGCCGTCACCGCGAGCGAGGAATGAGCGTGGCGGTCTCTGTGCGTTGTTCCTGTAGAGACGCAATGCTTGCGTCTCGGAGATAGATGCAATCTGTCTCTACAGTATTGTTGGAGATTGCCACACTTCGCTGCCGCTCCCCGCAATGACGTGTGATTTTTAAGAATTGTCGTCAAGCCGCCTAACTATCTTTGCAAAAGATTGCACAGAATGACGGTACCAATTTGCTCAATTTGTCAAAATTAGTTTTTTTCTTGCTGATAGGCTAGGGCGGCTAATAATAGCTTTTCTGCCAGTATGGATTTTTCCATTGCTTTGAAGTCTTGCTGATAATCGTTTTCGCCAATTAAAGTGATGGCATTGCTATCACTGTTAAATCCAATACTTTTATCGGAAACGTCATTAGCGGCGATTAAGTCTGTACCTTTGCGTAGACGTTTGGCTTTGGCGTATTCAATCACATTTTCTGTTTCAGCGGCAAAACCTATGCAAAATGGTTTGTCAGTGAGTTGGCAAATGGTTTTTAAAATATCGGGGTTTTGCACCAAGGTCAGCGTGAGTCCGTCATTGCCTGTTTTTTTCATTTTTTGTTTTGCCGTTTCTGCAACGGTGTAGTCTGAAACAGCAGCGGCAGCAATAAACCAATCTGCTTGGCTGATATTTTCCATGACGGCATTTAACATGTCTTTGGCAGACTCAATATCAATCCGCTTGACGCCCGTCGGTGTTGCTAAAGCCGTTTTTCCTGATACCAGAATGACGCTAGCACCTAACTCGCTGGCTTTTTGAGCCAGTGCATAGCCCATTTTTCCTGAAGAGTCGTTGCTAAGAAAACGTACAGGGTCGATGCGTTCAATGGTTGGACCAGCGGTGATGACAATTGTTTTTCTCTTCAACGGTTGAGGGAATTGCTGACCTAACCAAGCGACAATATTTTCTGGTTCTGTCATTCGCCCAACGCCGACTTCGCCACAGGCTTGTTCGCCTGCTTCGGGGGGGATTAATTGATAGCCTTTTTCCAGTAATTGCTTGAGGTTTTCTTGTGTTATTGCGTTGTCCCACATCAAACGGTTCATTGCTGGTGCTAGTGCAATGGGTTTGTCGGTTGCGATACACAGCGTGGTTAACAAATCATCGGCAATGCCAGCTGACAGTTTCCCCAAAATATTTGCTGTTGCAGGTGCAATGATAATTTGGTCTGCCCATCTTGCTAAGGAAATGTGGTCAATTTTGGCTTCGTCTTCGTGGTCAAATAAATCGATGCGAACTTCATTTTGTGACAATACTTGTAAAGTCATCGGTGTGATGATTTCGGTGGCAGATTTTGTCATGACAACGCGAACTTCGTAGCCCGCTTTTTTGCATAAGCGAACCAGCTCAGCTGACTTGTAAGCCGCAATGCTACCTGTGACACCAATGAGTATTTTTTTCACCAGATGACCTTTTGACTGATAGTGATAAGAATGACTTGAGCTTAGGCTCTTGGCAACTCAATTTTAATATTGTTAGTATTGCGTTTAAACAAAATCACTGTTTTGCCAATATACTGGACAAGCTCGCATTTTTGTTCTGCGGTAATTTTCTCTATCATCTCATCGCGTTCTTCGCGTTCAGCGTTTAATTTAACTTTGATGAGTTCGTGAGCTTTGAGAGCGATGGCAATTTCTTCTTGTACGGCGGGCGTGAGACCTTTGTCGCCAGTTTGCAAGATAAAGTTTAAAGGGTGTGCCAAAGCACGAAGATGTTTTATTTGTTTGTTGGTTAGCATAGTTTTTTGCGTTAGAATAAAACGCCATGATAACAAAACTGATAGATAATGGCACGTAGTAAAAGTAGTAAAGGCTGGTTACAAGAGCATTTTAAAGATGAATTTGTACAGAAGTCGTGGAAAGATGGTTACCGTAGTCGTGCCACCTACAAGCTGATTGAAATCCAAGAAAAAGACAAAATTATCAAACCAGGGCAGGTTGTCGTTGACTTAGGTGCGGCACCGGGTGGTTGGTCTCAGTACGTGGCAGATTTGTTGCGTAAAAAAAATGGACAAATGAATGGAAAAGTCATCGGATTAGACATTTTGCCCATTGACCCGATGGAAGATGTGACCTTTATACAGGGGGATTTTCGTGAGGAATCCGTCTTGGCAGAATTGGAAACAGCAATCAAAGATTTCAACGGTATTGACCTTGTGATTTCCGATATCGCCCCCAATACTAGTGGAGTGAAAGCCATTGACCAGCCTAGAAGTATGTATTTGGTCGAGTTGGCTTACGACTTTGCCATCAATAATCTAAAACCTAACGGCAGCTTTTTGTGTAAAGTTTTTCATGGAACAGGGTTTGACGAGTTGGTCAGGATGGCAAGAAAAGATTTTAAACGGGTAACGATTAGAAAGCCCAAAGCCTCGCGTTCGAGAAGTGTTGAGACTTATTTACTTGCACGCGAGCTAAAATGACGCTGATAGCCAACCACCTAATCATTACTACTGTGTTACACCGTCTTGCCGTACTAAGAAGTTGTACTGTCTGCGACGATGTGCCTTGTAGTAATAATCATGTGGATTGGTTCTATTTGTCATGACTAATCAACAATAATTAGAATTTTAATGTAAGAGGTTATTTTGTGAATAATTCAAAGAAACAAATATTGCTAACAATTATCATGATTTCCGTGTTAATGGCTATATTGAACAGCTTTAGCAATTTGTCTGGTGCTGGCGGAGGTGGTACGCAAGAGCGTAGTTATTCGCAATTTTTAGATTCTGTCAATAATGATGAAGTTAAATCAGTCGTTTTTGATTTAGAAGAGTTTCGTATTGACTATACTTCCCAGAGCGGAAGAAAAATGTATGCTTATAACCCAGAAGCTTTGGATACAGAATCTCTAATTCCTGTATTGCGTGCCCACAATGTGGAAATTTCTGCCAAGGAGCGCTACAAAGAAAGTATGTTGTCTAAAGTTATCTTAAGTGTATTGCCAATCTTATTGGTTGTTGGCTTGATTATCTACTTCTCTAGACAAATGCAGGGTGGCGGCAAAGGCGGCATGGGACCACTTTCTTTTGGTAAATCAAAAGCTCGCTTAATTGACCCTGATAAATCTAAAATCACTTTCAAAGACGTTGCTGGTATTGACGAAGTTAAAGAAGAACTTGTTGAAATGGTTGATTACTTGAAAGACCCAGCAAAATTTAATCGCCTCGGTGGGAAAATCCCACGCGGTGTTTTGATGGTGGGGCAACCTGGTACCGGTAAAACACTTTTGGCAAAGGCCGTTGCTGGTGAAGCGAGAGTACCTTTCTTCTCGATTTCTGGTTCTGATTTTGTGGAAATGTTTGTTGGTGTGGGTGCGGCTCGTGTGCGAGATATGTTCGCAGAAGCGAAAAAAAATGCCCCTTGTATTATCTTTATTGACGAAATTGATGCAGTAGGTCGTCATCGTGGTGCTGGCATGGGCGGCGGAAACGATGAACGCGAGCAGACACTTAACCAGCTTTTGGTTGAAATGGACGGATTTGAGGGTAACGAAGGCATTATCGTCATGGCAGCTACTAACCGAGCCGACGTTTTGGATAAAGCTCTGTTGCGTCCTGGACGATTTGACCGACAAGTGGTCGTGCCTTTACCTGATGTGAAAGGCCGTCATGAAATTTTAAAAGTTCACATGAAAAAAGTGCCATTGGATGCTGGCGTTAAACCTAAATTACTGGCCAGAGGTACGCCAGGATTTTCGGGTGCTGAATTAGCTAATTTGGTGAACGAAGCAGCACTTTTCGCTGCACGTCGCGACAGTAAAAATGTGACGATGAGCGATTTTGAAAAAGCAAAAGATAAGATTTTAATGGGTGCGGAACGTCGCTCAATGGCAATGACTGATGATGAAAAGTTGATGACAGCTTATCACGAAGCAGGGCATGCAATTGTTGGTTATCTCGTGCCTAAACACGACCCTGTTTACAAAGTGACTATTATCCCACGCGGAAGAGCTTTGGGGGTGACGATGTATTTGCCTGAACGCGATAAGTATTCACAATCTAAACAAGCATTGGAAAGTAGCCTGTCTTCACTATTTGGTGGACGTATTGCCGAGGCGTTAATTTACGGTGATGACGAGATTACTACAGGGGCATCAAATGATATTGCCAGAGCAACGAGTATTGCTAGAAATATGGTGGTCAAGTGGGGCTTGTCTGAAAGACTTGGTCCTCAGATGTTTACTAAAGACGAGTTTGAAGATGACTTAAAAGCTTCTGGCGAGACCATTAAAATCATTGATGAAGAAATTCGTGTGTTACTCGATAGAAATTATGAGCGTGCTGAGAAGTTGCTTAAAGAGAACGAAGATATTTTGCACGCCATGGCAAAAGCATTGATGAAGTATGAAACGATTGATAGTGACCAAATTGATGACTTGATGGCTAGACGTCCTGTTCGTCATAGTGATGATTATGATGATATTGACGATGCGGATGATGGTTTGACAGCGATGGATGAGCAAGACCATAAAAAAGCAAAGCCAAAAACAGATAGCCAGGCAGAAGATAAAGATATTGATGGCGAGCCTTCAACGGTTCATTTTGAAAAAGATGAATAATAGTACCGTCATTCTGTAGGTGTCTTAATGAATTAGCGGGCTTATTGCCCGCTTTTTCATTACAACTTGTGAAGCTCTCGCTGGATTAATTACGATATTGACTACGATGAAAAAAATATTACAAGCAGGAAAATTTTCACTGGATTTATCTCGTCCTCAAGTGATGGGGATTTTAAATGTGACGCCCGATTCTTTTTCAGATGGTGGAAAGTTTTATCAGTTAGATAACGCCCTAAAACAAACTGAAAAAATGTTGGCAGAGGGTGCGGATATTATTGACATCGGGGCTGAGTCAACGCGTCCTGGTGCTGAGTTGGTCGATGAGGAAACTGAGTTATCTCGCTTGTTACCAGTGATTGAGGCGATTAATCAACGTTTTGACTGTTGTTTGTCGATTGATACCAATAAACCCAAAGTGATGAAAGCTGTTTTAGAGCAGGGTGTGTCGATGATTAATGACGTGCGTGGCTTTGTTGCGGAGGGCGCGTTGGAAACTGTTGCTGATAGTGATGCGGCAATTTGTATTATGCACATGCAAGGATTGCCAAAATCGATGCAGGAAAATCCACAATACCGTGATGTGATTGCGGAGGTTGAAAGCTTTCTACTGGCACGTGTGGAGGAAGCAAAAAAAGCAGGCATTGCCGACAACCGAATTACCATTGACCCAGGTTTTGGATTTGGTAAAACGCCACAGCAAAATATGTTGTTGTTAAAACACACAGCGCAACTGGCGAAGCATTACCCCGTGTTATTTGGTTTATCGAGAAAATCGACATTAGGGGTGATTTTGGGTGATGATAAAGCTGATAGAAAAATCGCGAGTGTGACAGGTGCTTTACTGGCTGTTCAAAACGGTGCGGCGATTGTTCGGGTTCACGATGTCAAAGAGACAGTCGAGGCGATAAAAGTTTATCAAGCAATGCTGTAGTGAAATATCTTAATTCTTGATACAGCGTTACGCCGTCTTGCCGTATTAGTTATACTGTCTTCGACGGCAAGCCTTGTATCAATTTCGCTATAGTGCGGCAGGACGATGTAACGCCGTAGTGATGATTAGATGAATTGATAAAGTCGATGGCGAATATTTTGTTTTCAGTAGGTGACGAAAGGTACTATTTGGCGTAAAATGTTCATTCCTATTTTTTATAGCGGAGTGAATTTATTCGCCTTACTATAAAAATTTCAGGAACATTGGATTAGTTTTGGATTAGTTAAATAACATGACAACAGCAAATGAAAAATTAGCTCAGATTTCGGTTAGCGTTCCGTCTCGTTCGGGAGGTTGTCCCTCGTCTGGTGGTGCGTCTTCCGCTTCTGCTAATAGTCGATTATCTCAGATTGCGGTTGTCAGTACACCTGCAAAGCCTGCACGTGTTGAACGTCCTGTAAAATTACAACCTGGCGTTAAGTTGCGTGGCAAAGATAAAATTGACCGTGCACCAGCAACAATTGAGCCAACAACGAACGCAACTCGTTTGGCAAAACCAAACTGGATTCGAGCAAAATTCCCTGGTGGCAAAGCCGTTCGGGATATGAAAGCCAAACTCAGAGAAAATAAACTCAACACGGTTTGTGAAGAAGCCAATTGTCCTAACCTCGGTGAGTGTTTCGGTAAAGGCACGGCTACTTTTATGATTATGGGTGCTGTTTGTACGCGTCGTTGTACGTTTTGTGCGGTAGGTCATGGTCGCCCGAATATCTTAGATAAAGACGAACCGAGCAATTTAGCGCAAACAGTTGCCAATATGAACTTGCGTCACGTGGTGATTACTTCTGTGGATAGAGATGATTTGCGTGACGGTGGTGCCCAACATTTCGTCGATTGTATTAATGCCATTCGCATTGCCTCGCCAAAAACGACGATTGAAATTTTAACGCCTGATTTTCGTGGACGTGAAGAGCTCGCTTTGGAGATTTTATTACAATCTCCACCAGATATTTTTAACCACAATTTGGAAACTACTGAGCGACTTTATTTCGAAGCGAGACCAGGTTCTGACTACCAAGTTTCTCTAAATTTATTGAAGAATTTTAAAGCGGCTTGCCCTGATGTGCCTACAAAATCAGGTATTATGGTCGGCTTGGGCGAAACGGATGAAGAGGTTATACAGGTTCTCAAAGACATGCGAGAGCACAATATTGACATGTTGACCATTGGGCAGTATTTACAACCCAGTAACTACCACATGCCCGTTAAGCGTTACGTTTCCCCCGATCAATTTAAGCGTTATGAGGTTGAGGGGCTTTCTATGGGGTTTGACCATGTCGCGGCTGGACCTTTGGTGCGTTCCTCGTACTTTGCAGATGAACATGCAAAAGATGTTCTGTAGCCTCAGTCGTTTTAATCAAATGGGCAAATTAACGTGATGATGCCACTTATTCCTCATGAATCGGATAGCACGAGAAAAATTCGTTTTGATATTGTGCTTTTGAATGAAGAATTACTGTCGATTGAGGATGAAATAGACGCATTTCACCGTGCGATGTACGCTTTTGATAGAGAATACCAAAAGCGTTTGGGTGATTTGGCAGAGGCAGTTTTGGCTTTGCGAGTTGAGTTGGGGCTAAATGACCGTGTAGGTGAATATGATGAAGTTGCACCTGTACTGACGCATTTGGTTGAAAGCGAATATCAATTGTTAAAAGCAGCTTATCGTCAAGCGGCAAAGCTCTGCCATCCTGATTACCTACCTGAGTCTCAAAAAGCCGTCGGATTGCAATTATTTGATAGTTTAAACAAGGCTTATCATTTACAAGATTTAGTTACCGTTGAACATATTCTTTGGTTGTTACAGTCGGGACAAGCCTTTGTAAATCATACCGTCATTCTGACTGATAAAGATTTGTTGGAAAAGCGTAAAGAATTATTAAATTATTTAATTGAACAGAAAAAAGACCAGCTAAGCCAATTGCGTATCCGAGAAGAATACGATGTCAGCAATCGCGATAATTGGAATATTTTACTGTACGACTACCAAACCCGATTAGAAGATGAGTTAGCCGTTTTACGCGGACAGGCTAATGCCATGAGAGCCAATGCCGAAAAATAGGCTTTTAGTACCGTCATTCTGAGACTAACACTACCAAACTAAGCCTATTATTATCTGATTAATCAAATAGTCGCAACTGAATGGGCGTGCGGTATTTTGAGCTGAGGTGCGAAAATGTAATGCCAATCAAGCGTACGGGCTTGGTTAATGTTTGTTGCTTTAACAGTGACTCGGTAATGATACTGGCACTGGCCAAACTGATGATAGGACTGCTTTGTGTATAGCTTTTGGTACGCAGGGTAAAATCGTGATATTTGATTTTGATGGTGATTGTGCTGGCGAAGAGGTTCTTTTTCATGAGGCTTTGCCATGACTGTTCCAGTAAAATTTCCAGCTGTTGCCAAAGCTGCTGATAGTCGCTGATATCTTTGCTGAAGGTAGTTTCGTTGCCAATAGATTTTCGAATGCGGTCAATGCGTATTTCGCGATTGTCTTTGCCATTTGCTAGGTCGTGAAAAAAATTGGCACTTTTTCCCAGTCGCTTTTGTAATTCTCTTAAGTCACTGTGACGCAAATCCTTGCCCGTGAAAATCCCCATTTGATTGAGCTTTTTTTGCGTTGCGGGTCCAATGCCGTGAAATTTTTCGACGGGGATTTTGCCGATAATCTCAAGTGCTTGTGCTGGCGTGATAGTAAAAACGCCGTTGGGTTTGTTAATGTTTGAAGCGTATTTGGCTAAAAATTTACAATAGGAAACGCCGGCGGAGGCGGTGAGCTGAGTTTCTTCGTGAATGGTTTGCAAAATATGCTGTGCCAACAAGGTTGCAGAACCTTGAAAGTCTTCGCTTTTGGAAACATCTAAATAAGCTTCGTCAATGGATAGCGGTTCGATATATTGGGTAAATCGAGAGAAAATTTCGCGAATTTGTTCGGAGATTTCTCGATAGTAAGAAATTCTAGGACGAACAATCATTAAATCAGGACAAAGTTTAACAGCGGTTGCCATCGGCATGGCAGATTTAATGCCGAACTTTCTAGCTTCGTAGCTTGCCGTTGCGACAACGCCGCGTTTCTCAGGTTGTCCGCCAATGGCAATGGCTTTGCCTCTTAATTCTGGGTTGTCTCGTTGCTCAACTGAGGCAAAAAACGCATCCATGTCAATATGAATGATTTTTCGTGTCATGCTGCGTTATTAGCGAGTCAGTGTTAGTGCTTTTAAAATATTCAGTGCCTCAAAAAGTTGCAAATCTTCTTTGGCGAGTTTTTCACTGCTTACATTTTTAATTGTCTGTTTTGATTCTACAGTTTTTTCTGGTGATTTTTTGTCACTGTTTTGGTTGTTTTTATTGCTGTCTTTGTCTTTATTTTCTTTTGGCGTTGTTTTAGATTTATTTTCAGCGGTTAAATGTCCACTGATTTCAGCTTCGCTGTAGCTGAGTAAATCAGAATCTTCTTCAGTGACTTTTAATTGGCTGAGGATAATGTCTGGCGTGATGCCTTTGGCTTGAATAGATTGTCCGTTGGGCGTGTAGTATCGAGCAGTGGTTAATTTAATGGCATCGCCATTATTAAGTGGTATCAATGTTTGTACAGAACCCTTGCCAAAACTAGGCTGACCGACAACAACCGCTCGTTTGTGATTCTGTAATGCCGCAGCAAGCAACTCCGCTGCCGAAGCACTACCTTCATTAATTAAAACGACCAGTGGTAATTTGTCTGCCAGTGTGTTGGCTTTTTTTGCATGGATTTTTTCTTCGCTGTCGCGATTGAGATTTTTTGTACTGACGATTAATCCTGCTTCTAAAAAATTATTGGCAATACTGGTTGCTGCATGGAGTAATCCGCCTGGATTGTTGCGTAAATCGATAATTAGCCCTTTAACTTTTTTGTCTAATTGCTCTTGTAGTGACGCTTGAAATTGCTCGCCCGTATTGTCTTGGAACTGAGCGATGCGGATATAACCATATTGATGGTCGAAAACCTTTTCAGAGATGCTGGGTAAGTCGATTTTTGAGCGTTTGAGTTTGACGGCTTTGGTTTTTCCGCCTTTAGTGATGATGGTAAGTGTCACCTCAGGTAAGTCATCTAGTAAATCGCTGACCTCTTGCATTGAAAGATTGTGAATGACGGTATCGTCAATTTTGATGATTTTATCCAGCGATTGAATGCCTGCTTTTTCGGCAGGACTATTGGCTAAAGGCGAAATGATAATTAACTGTCCATTTTCTATTTCTAACTGAATGCCAAAGCCTTGGTAGCTGCCTTCGGCATGCTCTTTGAAATCTTCTAATTCTTCTTTGGCTAAATAGGTCGAGTGTGGGTCAAGCTCACTGAGCATGCCTTTGATGGCGTAGTTGATGAGTGTTTTCCCTTCTTTTTCTTCAACGTATTCGTTTTTAATGGCATTGTAAACATCGACAAAATTGCGAATTTCATCTAAAGGTAATTGACTGTTAACCTTAGCCTGCAAAATTGTAGAAGTAACGACTAAAGAAAGTAAGCAAGTTTTAGCTAGAAATAATGTTTTCATTATTATATTGCCTTTATAGTTAGAAAAATGATTATCCGATTATAGCAGATGTCGTGGAATAACCTAGTATAGTGAAATAACTTAATAATTGTTACGGCATTATGTCATCTCGCCGTATGACGGGTACTGTCGCCGATTTCAAAATGACGTAAAAAGGTACCGTCATTCTGAGTGGCGATAATTTTTTACTCTCAGGGAAATTCAAGGTATCATACACCACTTAAATAACTTGAGAATTGACTGTCTTCAAATGACCTTATACGGAGTTCGCTGATTAATGGCTAAAGAAAGTATTGTTTTAGAAATTCCCACTGAATCCAAGAATGTATTGTTACATTCTTGCTGTGCCCCATGCTCTGGTGAGGTCATGGAACGTATGGCTGACGCGGGTTTGGAATTTACTATTTTTTTCTATAATCCCAATATTCATCCTAAAAAAGAATACTTAATTAGAAAAGATGAAAACATCCGTTTTGCTGAGAAGTTAGGCTACGATTTTGTCGATGCCGATTATGATTTTAAAAATTGGTTTGAGCGAACAAAAGGCATGGAATTTGAGCCAGAAAGAGGTATTCGCTGTACAGAGTGTTTTGATATGCGTTTCGAACGCACAGCACTTTACGCCCATGAGAACGGTTTTGATACGATTACCAGTTGTTTGGGCATTTCGCGTTGGAAAAACATGAATCAAATTAATGATTGTGGTTTGCGAGCGGTTGCCCCTTATCCAGGTATGCAGTATTGGACGTTTAACTGGCGAAAAGGCGGTGGCTCTGCACGTATGATTGAAATTTCAAAACGCGAACGCTTCTACCAACAAGAGTATTGTGGCTGTGCTTATTCCTTGCGAGATACCAATGAATGGCGCGTGAAAAATGGTCGAGAACCCATAAAAATTGGCGTTCAGTACTATAGTAATGATTAATTAGCCTCACTTATGATGTAAAAATGAAAAAAGTTTTTTGTCTGCTTATCGTATTTGTTATCAGTTTTAATACCTGGGGAAACTCTCAGTTAAATAACATCGATAACAAAGTCTTTTTGTTGCCCGAAGAGGCGAAACAAGCAAAAAACACTGTCATAAAGCTCATCGAAAATTCACAATCAAGCATCGTGATAGCGATGTATAATTTTTCCTATCGAAAATTTGCCAAGCAGTTGGTCAAAGCTGCACAAAAAGGTGTGAAGGTCACCGTATTGTTAGATAAGAAAAATAAAACCAAAAATAAGAAGATTTACAATCTGTTAGAAGAAGCTAATCAAGCTGGTGCAAACAATATCCAAATCAAAACTGTTGATAAAAAAATGCACTTAAAAGTGGCAATTTTTGATCAGGTGAAAATGATTGTGGGTAGTGCGAATTGGACCAAAAAGTCATTTAAGGACAATTACGAGTTGCTTATGCTAATAGATGATAAGGAAAAGATTCAGAAAATCTCACAGTTTATTCTAAGCCTCTAATTGCTAAAAATAGGGTTGTGTAAAAAACGATACTCTACTATAGTGAAGAAATCGTTGGATTTTTGGTGCAAGGAACGTTGTTGAAAGCCGTATAATAATACGGTGAGATGGCGTGATATTGTATCGAAAATTCTTTGTCACGACTATCAGTCTATCATGAGGGATGCGTTGATGATTAAAAAAATGATTTTCTTATCTTTTTCCGTTGCGTTTATTGCCGTATATACTCATTACTATAATCAGTATCACGACATTGTTAAAAATACCGAGGAAACTACCGAGCAATATGCCAGTCAGATTGCTCATGATGCTTTTCCGATTGAGGGAAACTACCGATGGACATTCTATCTCGGACCTGTTGAGCAGGTATCAACGCATATTTTTACCCCTACATTTATTGACTATCAAATGCGTGGCAAAGTGCACAGCACTGATTATCGCATGCAACAACTGTCATATGATGCTAGTGAGAAAAAGTGGATAGGGCAAACGCCAGATGGCGTGGTTTACGTATTATTTTTTAAAAACATTACGCCCAATACGGTGACGCTTTATAAGCATAAGTGCCAAAAGGGGTTGCCCGAAGCCATGGCGTTTAAACGCCCGCCAGCTGACGTCACCGTCGACCACGGTTGGAATGTGTATACGCGTGAAGGCGTGCCAGAGAGCGGTGATGCTTTGCCTTTTGCCAGTAGTTTCCATACACCTGATTTAAAGACCTATTTTCAAATATATGACGACCATGCCATTTGGCAAAACAAACGCTATGAAAAAATGACGCACCATTCTGGTGAACGCCGTTGGGTCGGAGAAAATAACGACCACTATTTGGTTATTTTCTACGAACATGAAAAAGGACGGTCGCAAAGTAAGTTCGCCATTCAAGTCGTTGATGATCTCGAAAAAGCTTATACACTCAAACATGATCAGCAACAATTTACTCTTTATGAAGCTGAATAACATCAATGTCTGAAAACGCACAAACCGCAACTCGTGACCACTTAATTGTTGGTGGTACGGGTATGTTGATGCCGTTGTGTCAGTCGCTACCACCGCAAAATTTAATGGTAGCTGCACGGTTTGTGTCGAATAAAATTGCGGTTTCAGCCTTGGATAAACGAGTGAAAAAAGTCTCGCTTGATTACGATAATGAACAATCTCAAGCAGATTTTTTACAACAACTATCGCAATGGCAAGGATTAAAATATTGCGTGTTGTGGGTGCATTCTCATGCTCACGATTTTTCTTGTCGCATCTTGGAGACGCTTTCTACTTTTGACGCACCACCCAAGGTGATTCACGTGTTGGGCTCTCAAGCCGATGATAAAAAATTAACACACTGTGCCCAAAAGTATGATATTAACTTTACATCAGTTAAATTAGGTCGCGTTGCCACCTCAAATGGTTGGCGGTGGCTGACACATAAGGAAATTAGTGAAAAAGTTTCCGATATAGCGAAATAACTTAATAATTGTTACAGCGTTATGCCGTCTCGCCGTACGACGGGTACTGTCTTCGACGGCAAGCCTTGTACCAATGATTAATTTATTCCGCTGTATATTATAAAATAACCATTTTAGTGAGGGATAAAATATGACCAATAACTTACTCTGTTACAAAACACTGCCAGAATGGACTGCTGAAACTTTGCCTAAAGCTTTTCAACGCAAGCACAATACCAAGGTCGGTACATGGGCGAAATTGACAATTTTTGCAGGGCAATTGAAATACTACGCTTTGGACGAAGACGAAAATGTCTTGGAGACGTTTATCTTTGACAAAGATAGCGATATTCCCTTTGTCGAGCCACAAGCGTGGCACAAAGTCGAGGCAGTCAGCGATGACTTGCGTTGTCAACTGGCGTTTTATTGTCAGCCGCAAGATTATTACCATAAAAAATACAGTATGACGGCGACGCATTCGGAGGTGCTAGAAGCGACAAAATATATTCAATCGGGCAAAGCCCTAGACTTAGGCTGTGGCGGCGGTCGCAACGCTTTGTATTTGCAATTGTTGGGCTTTGATGTCACGGCATTTGATAAAAATCCAGTGTCGATTGACAACCTCAACCAAGTCATCGCAGCAGAGGAATTATCCAATATTAAAGCCTACGTTCACGATGCCCACCAGGCTGATATTGACAGTGAATTTGACCTTATCGTCAGCACCGTGGTGATGATGTTTTTGGACGGTGACAAAATCCCTGCCATTATTGAAAATATGCAAAACAGCACGGCATCAGGTGGTTACAATGTTATCGTTTGTGCGATGGATAGTGATGATTATCCGATGTTTGGACATCAATTGCCGTTGCCGTTTCATTTTGGCTTCAAAGCGGGTGAGCTGAAAAATTATTATCGCGATTGGGAGATTGTGAAATACAACGAAGATGTTGGACATTTGCATCGCCGAGATGCCGATGGCAATCAAGTTGCTTTGCGATTTGCGACTTTGATTGCGCGGAAGCGATAAGCAAATATAGAACGTACACTGTGTACCGCAACGATACTAATAAATAATTCTGAGGACAAAATGAAAAAAATTAACAGCTTTAAAATTATCGGCATACAAGTCGAAACTACTAATGAAAACGGCAAATCAGCCGAAGATTTGGGTAATCTTTGGCAACGCTTTTATAGTGAGAATATTCCTAATCAAGTCCCCAATAAAGCAAGCGAGGAAGTTTATTCAATTTATACGGATTACGAAAGCGATTTCACAGGCAGATATACATCAATTATCGGCTTTAAAGTCAACTCATTAGACAATATCCCCAACGGTTTGGCTGGTCGAGAAATCGCAGGTGGAACATTTCAACAATTTGTCGCCAAAGGCGAAATGCCTAACGCCGTGGTAGAACAGTGGCAGGAAATTTGGCAAAAAGACGCAGAACTCAATCGTGCCTATACAGCAGATTTTGAAGTATATGGAAAAAAATCCCAAAACGGCGGACAATCTGAAGTGGATATTTATATTGCAGTGCTGTAACGGTAAGCCCTACAATTTCCACGTGCGTTAAAAATACTCACAATACGACAGCAATAAAAAAGCTCGTTAAGTAAGGAGGAAACTTAACGAGCTTTAGATTTGGCTCCCCGAGACGGACTTGAACCGCCGACCAATAGATTAACAGTCTACTG
>PDWI01001520.1_pt1 | contig 36748 bp, 30 predicted proteins | sample 1430891 | NCBI WGS metagenome assembly PDWI01 (sample SAMN01162508, study PRJNA174530) | Oral metagenome, whole genome shotgun sequencing project. | biome: Marine environment; feature: Marine mammal; material: Swab sample of the gingival sulcus; isolation source: swab sample of gingival sulcus... | reverse complement strand
TAAGGATAAAAATGATAAGGGCAATGATTTTGTAGCTGAGAATACTAGATTTAATTTATTGGAAAATAAAATTGCATTGGTAGTGCCTAAAGATAATCCAAAAAATATTAATTCTTTTAATCAACTTGCAAAGGATATTGTAGAGCAGGATATTCTTTTATCAATGGGAAATGAGGATGTGCCTGTTGGGGATTATGCACTTCAAGTTCTTTCTTATTATAAATTAGATGATAAGGAATTAGCTAAGGCTGGAAAGATTACATATGGTTCAAATACCAAGGAAGTTACGACTCAAGTTTCTGAATCAGTTGTGGATGCTGGGATAATATATACAACGGATGCATTTTCTGCAAAATTAGAAATTGTCGATACTGCTACTTCTGATATGTGTTCACAGGCGGTTTATCCAGCTGCCTTGATGAAAAATGCAAAACAGCCGAAAGAAGGACTGGAATTTTTAGAATATTTAAAGACTAAAGAGTCTAGTGAGGTATTTGAATCAGTTGGATTTACTGTGATTAAGTAATATAAAATGTATAATTATGCAGATAAGATGGAATGGATAAAAGGTTAATAAAGATTTAATGTAGGGGTAGTGCGAACTAGGGATATGAGAATTTAGGGGTTATTATGGATTGGTTTCCATTTATAAATTCACTGAGAATAGCGATTATAAGCACGATTATAATATTTTTCGTTGGAATATTTGCGGCTTATTATATTTCAAAAGCTCCTAAGTGGATTAAGGCTATCTTAGATGTGGTATTTTTGCTTCCCTTGGTACTTCCACCAACTGTGGTAGGATATTTGATTCTTAGGGTTTTGGGACCAAATAGATTTTTGGGTTCGCTGGTGTTGTCTATATTTGGGATTAAGCTAACTATGATGTGGTGGTCTGCGATATTTGCGACTACGATAGTAATATTTCCTCTTATGTACAGGACGGCACGAGCGGCATTCGAATCCTTCGATAAAACACTTGATTATTCCGCCCAAACCTTGGGGCTAACAAACACATATATTTTTTGGCATATTCGAATGCCATACTGCCAGCAAGGAATCCTTGCTGGCACCGTACTATCGTTCGCTCGTGCCTTGGGTGAGTACGGAGCAACTAGCATGGTAGCAGGATATACGCCAAATCGTACGGCGACCATATCGACGACGGTGTATCAACTTTGGAGAACTAATAATGATGTATTGGCGTGGAAATGGGTTATGGTAAATTTGGTTATTGCACTTATTGTATTATTAGCGGTAAATATGTTAGAAAAATCTCAGAAATTTAGTTAGTAGTGGGCGTTGTTAATTTGTTAACAAATAAATTTGTCATTTATGAAGCAACAAAATTTATAAAATTTCGTTAAGAAAGTCAATTGTTTGAACAAAGTGAGTTTGAGTAATAAAACATGAGTGTGATAGAAGCCCAAACTCAACATCATTGAAAATTTATTTTCATAAGATGTTGAGTTATAGCTACCTAGCATAAGAGTGTAAAACGATGAGTAAATCCGATAGGATTACACTGTTCAGGAATGAGTAGAAAATTATTATAATTATAAAATTATAATAATTTGAACGTTATAAATAATATTTTTTAAACTGGTATACTTAAATAATAATTATTATTTGATAATATTATTAATTAAGAATAGCATTAGATGATAATAGTATAATCTTAGTAAATATCAATTATTAGGAGATTTCATGTCAATATTTGTAGATATTGAAAAAAAATTAGGCTCATTCACACTACATACTAAATTTAGTGCAGAAAATGAAACGCTGGCATTACTTGGGGAGTCTGGTTGCGGAAAGAGCATTACACTTTTGTGTATTGCTGGTGTTATAAAGCCTGATAGGGGAAAAATCGTAGTAGATGATATAGTGTTTTTTGATTCACAACAAAATATTAATCTTACTCCACAAGAGCGTAAAACGGGTATATTATTTCAAAATTATGCATTATTTCCAAATATGACGGTATATGAAAATATTATGCTAGGTACTAAACGAGAAAATAATAAGTCTATTAGAAAACAAGTTGTGGATGATATTATACAAAAATTTCATATTGAAAATATATCTACTAATTATCCTCATCAAATATCAGGGGGGCAAAGGCAACGAGTAGCTCTTGCAAGGATACTTGTTTCTAAACCGAGTATTTTACTACTTGATGAACCTTTTTCGGCACTTGATAGTCATTTGAAATTTAAGCTAGAACGGGAAATGATTACTACGATAAATGAATTTTCTAAAACGGTGATATTAGTGTCTCACGACAGAGACGAAGTTTATCGATTATCTGATAGCATAGCTATTATGAAAGATGGCAGTATCGAGCAGATTGGGAAAAAAGAAGATGTTTTTAAAAATCCAATTACAAAAAACGGAGCAATACTAACAGGGTGTAAAAATATTTCTGACATTATAATTATTTCAGAAAATAAAATATTTGCAGAACAATGGGGGATTGATTTAGAAGTTGAACCTGAAAGATTTAATTCTAATATAAAATCAGTGGGGATTAGGCTGCATGATATAAAACTTTTCTATGATAGATTATCTGGTTATAATACCTCGAATAATTTTGATAAATTGGATAATATATCTAAGAGCGAGGATGTAGCTGGTAAGAATATAATATTAGATAATCATATTTATAAAAATGCTCATCATGAACCAAATGTATTTAGATGTAATATATGTGAGAAAATAGAGAATACTTTTTCATACACATTGATGCTTAATATACTAGGAGCGAGTATGAAAACTCCAATTGGCATAATAATTGATAAAAATAAATATCAAGCTATTGTAGATCATAACAATAATGGGAAAAATAGTATATATGATATTAATTTGCAGATTGTTATACCTAAGGATTCAATTATCTGTATGTATACTTAAAATGGCAAATAATTTAACACTATGATTTAATCTATATAATGTTTAATACTGTTCTCAAATTAATTTGCTAGTATATCAGTTTAAATAAGAACTCAAAAGACATATAACAAATTCGTCATCTATGATGTGAAAATTTTTTAATAATTCGTTAAAAATTTCTTCTGTTCGAGCTTAGCGAGTTAAGAAATTTTTAGAATTATAAAAATTTGAACTATATAGATAGAATTTTTTATCCAGTCTATTGAGGGATATTTAAACTGGTATAATTCTATAGACATTCTTATTTGAGATTAGTATAACTATCTGTATGTATACTTAAAAAGGAGGTTTGTGATATATGCTATTCTCAAATGAAAATTAATACGTGTATTTGAATTGAGATTAGCATTATATTATCACATAAAAATATATGAAAAAAATAAATGTTCAAGATGCAGTAGGTCAGAAATTATGCCATGATATAACTGCAATTACTAAAGATTTTAAAGGAATTGGATTCAAAAGAGGACATATCATAACAGAAGATGACATTCCTAAATTGCTTGATTTAGGTAAAAATAAAATATACATTTGGGAAGATAATGTTGGAGATATTCATGAGGATGATGCCGCAAAGAGATTGTCCGATATGTGCATTTGTGAAAATATGTATCCAACTGATGTAGCAGAGGGTAAAATCATTCATAGAGCCAAGGTTGATGGCATGGTCAGAATTGATACTAAACTTTTAAAAGACATAAATATGATTGGAGATATTACTATTGCAACTGTTCCAGATAAATATCCAGTAGTTAAAGACGGCAGCATAGCATCTATGAGGATTGTGCCATTGGTGTCAAAAGAGGAGCAAATACAGAGGGCAGAAACTCTTTGCAAGGGTGAAGAACTATTAAAACTCATTCCGTATAAAAATATGAAGGTGGGAGTGGTTATAACTGGTTCGGAGATATACAATGGCAGAATAGAAGATAAATTTGAGGTTGTACTTAGAGAAAAATTAAGCAGATTTCCAGCTGAAATTATTGGCGTTATTATATGTGATGATGATGTAGATATGATTACAAATGCTGCCAAAACTCATATTGAAAATGGAGCGGATTTTATTATATACACGGGTGGAATGTCAGTTGATCCTGATGATATTACACCAACTGCTATTAGAAATGTAGGAGCGAGTATAATAACTCATGGTGTTCCAGCACAGCCTGGGAATATGACTATGATAGCTTATCTTAATGATATTGCGATGATAGGCGTTCCAAGTGCAGCTATTAATTTACCTATGACGGTATTTGATGTATTACTTCCACAGATATTTACTGGTGTTAAATTTACAAAAGCTGAATTGATGAATTTAGGTGCTGGGGGTCTATGTCAAACTTGTGGCACTTATAATTATCCGCATTGTAGCTTTGGGAGGTACTAATGAGAGATTCTTATGGAAGAAATATAACTTATTTAAGACTTTCTGTTACTGATTTATGTAATTTAAGGTGCAAATATTGTATGCCAGAAGAAGGCGTGTGCAAAAAAAAGCATATTGATATGATGAGTGAAGAAGAGATGGTCGATGTTGTAAAGGCGGCGGCATCACTTGGAGTAAAAAAAGTCAGAATAACGGGTGGCGAACCCTTAGTTAAAAAAAATATTTTATCCATATGTGAGAGAGTTGCAAATATTGATGGAATTAAGGAATTATGCATTACAACAAATGGGATTTTGCTACCAAAGATGGCTAAGGATTTGAAAAATGCTGGAGTTAATAGAGTAAATATAAGCATAGACACATTGGACGAGCAAAAATACAAATATATCACTAGAATTGGAGATTTATCCACTGCATTAAATGGACTCGAAGCAGCTATGAATGTCGGTTTTGATTATGTTAAAATCAATAATGTTTTAATAGGTGGATTTAACGATGATGAAATTGAGGATTTTGTTGGACTGACCATTGACAATAAAATAGATGTAAGATTTATTGAACTTATGCCAATGTATAATGGTGGGTATTTTGATGAATGTACATTTATCTCATTGGATGAAGTGTTAAATATGTATGGGGATGAGCTAATACCACTAAATGATGTTTCAGGTGTAGCTAGTCTATATAAATTAGATGGAGCAAAGGGTAGGATTGGTTTAATACGTCAAGATGTAAATCATATTTGTTCTACTTGCAATAGGATTAGAGTAACTGCTGATGGAAAAATTAAACCATGTCTTCATTCATCTTATGAAATTGCTCTAAAGGGATTAAATCTGGAGCAGATGAGGGAAAAATTGATATTTGCCATTGGTAAAAAACCAAAACAACACAGTGAAATGAATTTTAAAATAATAAGTGGTGCAGGAAGATATATGCATCAAATAGGAGGATAGTGTGAAAAAAGATTTATTAAATCAAGAATTTACGCATTTTGATAATAATGGATATGCCAAAATGGTAGATGTTGGCTCAAAGTCTCCAAGTAGGAGAGAAGCCGTAGCATTTGCAAGGGTTTTGGTAAATAATAATACATTTGATATGATTAAAAGTGGGGGTGCTAAAAAGGGTGATGTGCTATTTGTTGCACAAATGGCTGGTATTATGGGAGCTAAACGCACTGCTGAGCTTATACCAATGTGTCATAATATAATTATCAATGGTATAAATGTAGATGTTAAATTAAATGAAGATAAATGCAGTGTAGATATATTTTCAAATGTAAAATGTGATGGGAAAACAGGGGTTGAGATGGAAGCCATGATGGCGGTTAGTATTGCCGCACTAACAGTTTATGATATGTGTAAGGCAATACAACGTGATATTGTTATAACAGATGTACGCCTTGAAAGAAAAAGTGGTGGTGTTCATGGAGATTATAATAGAGGATAAATTTATACTAGCGAATTAATTTGAAATTAGTATTATTTAAAATGTAAAATTTGAAATTTGTAAGAAGATACGAGTAAAATAAAAAATAGTATAAAAAAAGAATAAAAGAAGAGGATAATATGAAATATAAAGCATCTGTAATTACAATCAGCGATAAAGGTTCACGTGGTGAACGAGTAGATACGAGTGGGTCAGCACTATGTGAAATATTAAACAAACATGATTTTGACGTGATCTATAAAAATATAATTCCTGACGAAATAGATATTATCAAGGGTGAATTAATAAAATTATCAGATGAACTAAAAGTGGATTTAATTCTTACAACTGGTGGCACAGGATTTTCTAAGAGAGATGTTACGCCAGAAGCTATGAAATTAGTCGTTCAAAGATGGGCAAATGGCATATCGGAAGCTATGAGATTTGAAAGTATGAAAATTACTCCTAGAGCTTGCCTTTCTCGTGGTGTATCTGGTATAAGAGGTACAACTCTTATTGTAAATTTACCTGGGAGTGAAAAGGCGGCAAGGGAAAATATTGGATTTGTAATAAATCCCATCATACATGGCTTGGATATGCTAAATACAAAGGGTTCTGCCGATTGTGCAGAGGGTGTACTAATTGACAAAAAATTAGATAATACGCATTTAAAATCTTCTTCTATCCCCTCTATGGACGAATGGTTAAAAGAGGCTAAACTTCATAAAGATGCCGATAAAGTAGGGATGTATTTAACTCACAATGGAGTTGTACGAAGGACATCTAAGGCATTTGTGCGTGAAAATATAGAAAATAATAAATATGTAGAGGGAGTTGAATTTTCATATGATAAAGATGTGTTAAATCAAATAATAGCAGATACTAATAAATTAGAGGGAATTTACTATGTTAAAACGTGGATAAATACAGGAAGATTAGATATTGGAGATGATTTGATGTATCTTCTTGTAGGTGGAGATATTCGCCCAAATGTAATAAATGGACTTGATTATATGGCGGGACGTATAAAAAATGAATGCGTAGTAGAAAAAGAGATATTTAATACTAATCTCAAATAATAATGTTTATTGAGGTTTTATTTAAATCCGTATAATACGTAAATTAATTTGATAAAAGTATTCATATTATAAACCCCCAAGTTTTGTATTTTAGTGGAAAACGAGGGGGTTTTGTACTTGATTGTATTACGATTATAATTTATATATTATTTAAAAATGCTAATATCAATATCATCTACCCATAAATTTTCGCTACCTGAGAAAGTAATTACGAGTTTATCAGCTGATTTATTGGGAAGTTTCATCTGTAACATTTCCCAAGTTTTCTCTGATTTAAAGACGTGTTTCTTCTTATGACTAAATACTTTTTTACCATTTTCATATGCTGTGATATTTAATACAATAGGTTCTGCTATATCTGATAGAACCCAAGCAGACAATATTGAATTATTATCTACAAAGACATTATTTAGAGTTATAGTTCCATTGCCCTTGTTTAAATCAAACAATAGTGATTGAGTACCACTTCTGTATACATTATCTACAAAAGAAACATTATCTGTATCAAAATTAATATTTAATGAAGTTAATTTCTCAGTAATTTTAGCAAGTTCTGAGTTGTTGTTATTAGGATCTAATAAACTTGCTTCTAAAACAAATTCTTCACTTACAACTTCACTCCATTGTCCTTTACTATCTTGAACTTTAAGTGCAGTTTTGTATGTACCTGGAGTTTTAATAAATAGGTTTAAATTCATTTTATTGTAAGTTTTAATTTGTTTTTCGGTTCCATCTTCTGCTACAGAGTAAACAGTCCATTCAGAGGTTGTGATTTCATTGTTTTCACCATATGCAACACTTTTATTTTCGAAGAATTGTTTATCATCATTTACGGTTCTAACGAAAGATGCCAATGGAATTAACTCTTTTTCTGTAGAATGAAAATGAGTATATGCACCATATCCAATTGCGGATAATAAAAGTATAAGAATTAAAAGTAGTCCCCATTTGCTATTTGATTTTTGTTTCTTTTCTTCTAATTCCTGTTCATCAAACATTTCATTTACAACTGTTAATCCATCAAGTTCTACTTCCTTTTGTTTAGCGATATTTTTAACTTTATTTTCTTTATTTGTAGTAACATCATTTGTTTTAGAGTTTTCTTCAATTGGTTTCTCAATAGATTCTTTAGTAGCTTCCTCAATAGGAGTTTCAATATTTTTTTCAATAGGTATTTCCGTAGATGGATTATCTATTTCATTATATAAATTTTTCACTGGAGAGTCAGTAGCCAATCCCGTAGTCATTAGAATGGCGTCATCTTCTGTTTTTGTATTATTAACTGATAACGAAAATGCGTTTTCATATGCTATAACGATATCAGACAAACAATAATATTCATTTCTATTTGGAGATAGAGTATCTAAAAATGCTGATATTCTCTCGTTTTCATTGTTTTCAAATGATTGATTACCAGTATAAAAAATAGTTTCTAAAGTTAGTTTGATTTTTTCTATTGCAGAATTAAATGATATATTTTCTTGTATTTGTTCATCAAGTATCATTACATTATTCATAAGTAAATTATTATCTTGGATAATAATTTGATTTTGATCCACGAGTATTGTTTGTATATATGAACTAAAAGTTTCATATTTTGCAATAGCTCTTAGATAATTTTTTGATAAGTAATATCTTCTATTATCGTCTTTTATCGATTGTGCATATTCTCCTATAGTTTTGCCTTCTTGATATTCTGTGATTAAAATTAAAGAATCTGGTAAAATCTCAGAATGAACGAGATTGCTTAAAGTTTCTTTAGCGTTTTCAAAGATTTCTTTTGCCCATAAGTTGTTATTTTTTAGGCAGTTAATTATTACGATTTCATCAGGATTGTTGTAAGGAGCCCCCATCATAATTTTTTGATAGGAGTTATCTTCAAACACGTCCAGTATTTCGTACAAATCAATGTAAGATGTACTCATTTGATACCACCTTTTATTTTTATAATCCAATCACCTATTTAACATATATATAATAGCATATAAAACAATTATACGCCATAATTATATAACAAGAATTGTGTAAAATAAAGGATATCAGATGATACAATATAATTGTCATAAAAATATAATATGTTTTTTATTTATATTTGCGAATAATTAGTGTTAAATTGTATTAGTATATATCAATTTTATATTACATTATCATTGAAATAAATTAAGTTTTGAATGTTTAGTTTAAATAAGCTCAATGTATGTGGTTTTTTAAATTTATATTAATAAAATAATTAATTTGAAAATAATATTAATTTTATTTGTAATTTATTAACTGTATTTTAAGGGGAAAATCATGAGAATTTTTCATATTGCAGATGTGCATATTAATTATATAAATGGACAGTATTGTGAAGAGGTTAAAAACAAGCTTTATGATGCTCGTAAAAAAGCTTTTGAACGTGCTGTGATGAAAGCTATTAAATTAAATGTTGATATATTTATTATTGCTGGGGACCTTTTGGACTTTCCCGAAATGGATTATAGTATTCAAAAATTTTTAATATCTCAGATTAATAAGTTGACACAAGAGAGTATTATCAGTGTTATTTGTAATGGAAATCACGACCCATCTAAAGACATACGATTTAGAAATATATTTAGTAGTTCTATTATATTTGATACTGAATGTGTTAATACATATTCTGTTAGAACAAAGTGCGGACAGAAAGTATCGATATCGGGTTGTGGATTTAGAGAAAACACATATTATGATAATCCACTTAAGCAATTTCCTAAAAGGAATATTGATAATTATCATATAGGAATTATACATGGAACTTTGAGTGGGACAACAGTATCGTCTCACGAGCCTTATATGCCAATTGATAAGGAGAGTATAAAGAAACTTGACTATAACTATTTTGCTCTTGGACATATACATAAAAGGCAGTATTTTGAAGATATTGGAACTGCATATTCAGGAAGTATACAGGGAAAAAATCGCAAAGAGACAGGGATAAAAGGTGGATATTTTATCAATATTGATTCGCTAGATGAGTTGCCAGAGATTAAATTTGTTCCACTATCGGACATAGTATTTGAAACAATAGAGCATAAAATAGACGGAAAAATTAATAATTTTTATGATTTAGAATCAGATTTTTCTAGGTTAGTTAATTCAATAATAGCAAATAATGATTTAAGTGATTTAGATTATAAATATATTATAGATTGGAGATTAAGTGGGAGTAGTCCAGTTTATAATAGTTTAAGATATGAAGATATAGTTGGTTTTATTGAAAATTTAAAAAGAGAATTTGATTTTATTGAGTTGATTTTAAACTATGATGAGTTAAAACCAGTGGTAGATAGAAAAATGCATATTTATGCATCGCCATTTTTAGCTATGATTGATGATGTGTTAAATGATTCAAATAAACGAGAAGAATTTGTAAATAGTATATTAGATAAAAAGTTTTTAGATATTTCAGATAATCCAAATCAAAGGAAAATAGAACTTGAAGCTATTTTAGATGATATTGGTGATGAATGGTTGTATAGGCTGGTGGAAAAATGAAAATAAAAACATTGAATCTAAAAGGCTGGACAGTTTTTGGAGAAAATAATAAATCATTTGAATTTGGAGATACATTAAATGTAATATATGGATTAAATGAAGCTGGTAAATCAACCGTTAGAAGAGCGATTGGGGAACTATTATTTGGGTTTGAGCATAAAAATTGCGACGTTTATCCATATTCTAGTAGAGCTTGTACCAACTTGCTTTTAACAGGTGATATTCAAAATGATGACAAATTATATCATATTCAAAGAGAGCTTGATAGTAAGGAAAATTCTATTCAAACATTTGAACATACAATGACTGATATTAGCAATGTGCCAATTTCTATCTTAGAAGGAGTTAATAATTTAATTTATAAGGGAATTTATGAAATAGAATTATCTGATTTATTGCCTATTTCAAGTGATAAATGGGAAATTATAAATAAACATATTTCTATTCAATATGGCATGGGACTTGCATATTATCCTAAAGAATTGCTTAGTGAATTAGATTTACAAATGCATAAAATCTGGCGTGAACATAATAGAGGTAATTTTGAAATAAAGTATATAGATGAGAAATTGCAAGATTTATATAAGCAAAAAAATATTATTAATGGCGAAAAACAAAATTTTCAAGCTGAAAAAGATGGATTTAATGCCCTAAATATTGAATATGATGATATCAATAAAAAAATTGAGCATTTAAAATCTCAAAAAAAATATTATCAAGATAATTGGAATGCTTGGCATATTTTATCTAATATTAAAAGTATAAAAAATGATAAAAAATTTATTGAACTTTCTGATATAGGGATTACAAGGCGTGAATATATTGATTTAGAATTAGAAATTAACGCCTATACAAATATAAAAAATGAGTTGGAATCTCAAATTATAGAATTAAAAAATCAAAAGGTATCAGATGAGGACTTAAATTTTGATTTGGTAAATAAAAAATCAGAAATATATAAAAAGGAAATACAAGAGCAGAAAAAGAGAGAAGAAGATATTATAAGATGGAAACAAGATATATCTAGTGATGTTGATAAAATAGCTAAAACAACTTGGTTTGAAACTATTAATGACTGGGAAAATTTAGATGTTGAAACATTAGAAAAAAATATTGAATATCGAAAAAGAATATCATCAAAATTAAATATATTTTATCTATTTATAGGAATTTTTTTAATGGCGATTTCTGTATTTTATTTAAAACAACTTTATTTATGGGTTGGGGTAGCAATATCGAGTTTATTTGTTTTAATATATTTTATTAAAAAAGTAAAAAAGAATAAATTAGTAGAACTGCATTATAATAATATAGTGTTTTTTGAATTTGATAAAATAAATCCACAAATGGATAAATTAGAATTTTGTATTTATTGCAAGGATATATCACAAAGAACACATCAGTATATTAGGCAATCTGAAAATATATCAATTCATGCAGATAGAATTGCAAGTATAAATAATTTGTTAAATGATGTTATTGATGATAGAGAAGCTAGTAATAATCAAGATAAATTAAGAAAGATAATTGCAGAAAAAACATCTATAAAATATAAATTGCAGAAAATGAAAATTAAATATAATCAGATGCACTCTAAGTTACTATCTATTGCACCAACTATTGATGATGCATTTGATATTATAGATAGATATAAAAATATGCAAAATATCTTAGATGAACTTATTATAAAAAAAGAAAATTTAGAACTTTCTGATTTAGAAATTGACAAATTGTATTCTATAGAAGATATGTCTGTGGAAATTAGACTAATAGATGAAAAGATAGATTTAGAAATTGATAATAGAGAAAAAGTAAAAATGCAAATTGCCAGTATGTATATAATCGAAAAGCAATTATTACTTGATAAAAGATATGATGAAATTGTTGTTGATATTGAAAATGTAAAAAATGAAAGAAAGATAGCAGTTGATAAGTATAATCGTTTAAAAATGATATATGAGTTAATTGATTATATGGACAATAAATTTTACTCTATATATGAACCTAAGATATTTGAAGTTGCAAGCGATAATTTAAGTAAATTTACCCTTGGCAAGTACACTAAAGTTGTAGCAGATAAAGATGGGGAATTGACTATTTATAATTCTAAAATAAATAATTATATAAAAGTTGATTATTCAATTAGTAAAGGTACATTGGAGCAGGTATATTTATCAATGAGATTGGCACTTGCCTATATTATTGAAAAAGAGGATATTATTATGCCGATTGTTCTTGATGAAGTGTTTGTTAATTGGGATAAGGATAGATTTTTTGCTACTTGTGATTATTTATTTAATCAAAAAAATAATAGGCAGATGTTTTATTTCACCTGCCATGAGAGCGTCGCACAAATATTAGAAAATAAATATGGTGCTAATAGAATTAATTTATAACTAGCTAAACACTTTTTTTGTAAATAAAAACATAAAGCCAACACAGGCTATAAGAGTAAAGGTGTCATTCATAAAATGTTCACCTAAAAGAACAATGCCGACAAATATAAGATAGTATCCTAGAGTTCTAATCATTACAGAAGTTCTTTTTTTACCTCTAAAACCCTTTATTATATGAAGAAGTAAAAGTAGCATTGCCATAAGTGAAATGGCTAGTAAAGTATGCTGAAAAAATTCAGCAGTTAGTCCTGAAATTCGTGCCTCAATATTTAGATCCATTAGTCTAGCGATCATAAAAGCGGTTGTTGCAAGTGGTAGTAATAGAGCGTTTTTTGTAAGCATAAAGTACCTCACTGTACATGGTTGATAGATGATATAGCAAAATATCCTAATTTTTTAATTAATATTAAACTTTAATAAAGATTAAACTCCGGTAAAAATAAACTAAAAAGGTCTAGTTTAATTAAAATTTATATGCAATATGCGAATTAATATTAATATATACATCAATATATTAGCATATATATTTGTCAAAAACAGATAAATCCAAATCGTCATATTGTTTTAAAAATGTATAAATATGCAATGCGATCTTTTTAAGGTCGCCTTTTCTATTAGTTTCAATTTGTAAAGGCATAATTGGGTCATGCAGTGATAGTCTAATCAAAAACCAACCTGATACATTTTCATTGTTAGCAGACATTCTTACACCTTCATAATTTGGCTCGGTTTTAGTGTAATCTGCAAATGATTTATGAAAATCATTAAAGGTTTCTAAAATAGGTTTTGCCGTGTCTGTAAAGTTATTTGATGTAATGGGGATTCTTATTTCCGCAGATTCAAGTGGTTCTTTTAATGTATTAAGACAACTTGTAAGATTTTCACCATTTATTGTACTTTTTGCAAGTGCAATAAGGATTTTTGTAACTAAAAATGCTCCATCATCTAGGAAGTAATTGTCTTTAATAGCACCATGTCCAGATGTTTCAATGGCTAAAGCACTGTGGATACCTTCGTTATTAAGTTTTATAGATTCGTCGATTACATTTTTATATCCACGCTTAAATCTATGATGTTTGCCCCCATATGATTCTATAAATTTAGTCAGTCCTTCAGATGTTACCGAATCGGTTACTATGGTTGTGTTAGGAGTTTCTTCAAGAATTATTTTAGATAATAGTGCTATTAGTGCATTTCTATTAATTATATTACCTGATTTATCAACTACGCCAGCACGGTCTACATCTGTGTCAAAAATGATTCCTAAATCAGCATTGTTATTTAGGGTGGCTTGTTGAATTGATTTTGCCGCATCATTATCTTCTGGATTTGGAATATGATTAGGGAAGTTGCCATCTGGCTTTAAAAATTGACTCCCCTGTGTGTTAGCTCCAAGTGGCTCAAGCACTTTTGAAGTGAAAAATCCACCAGCACCATTGCCTGCATCTACTATAATTTTAAGATTTTTTAGTGGGGTATTAAAATATTTAGGGTGATTTACTTCTTTTCTAATATAGTTTACAAGATGCTCACTATATAGTGATATTAGGTCAAATTTTCTAATATTTTTATTAAAATCAGTTGAACAATCATCATTTTGAATATTTGATTTAGAGTTATTATAGTTTGATTTAAAGCTATAATCTGTAGGAATAATTTTATCATTATTTTTATTGGTATTTAATTTATAAGTGTCTTCTAAAATTTCTTTTATATCTTTTTTACCAAGCCCACCATTTTGGGTGAAAAATTTTAATCCATTTCGATTAAATGGAAGATGGCTTGCGGTAAGCATAATTGCTCCATCACATTTCATTTGTTCAAATTGTGTGGACATAAAAAGAGATGGAGTGGAGGCTATAGAGCAGTCAAATACCGTACAGCCAAGTTTTGCCAATCTTGTAGTGGCAGTGTTTAGCAACTTTTGTCCAGTGATACGAGAATCTCTGCCGATTGATATTGTAAGTGTAGTAATTTCTTTATTAAATTGTTTGCTAAGCCATATTGCAAAGCTATGTGTAATATCTGCTACAATTTGTTCTGTAAGATTAACATTTTGCCCTGCTATACCTTCTATAGCGACTCCTCGTATATCCGAGCCATTTTGTAGCGACATTATTGAATCCATAAATTCCTCCATTTATTTATGATATGAACTATCAGTAAACTATTTATACATCACAGTAAAATACATTTTCGTATAATAATACCCTTATACATATTTATTAAACAATATTAAAATTTAGATTACAAGTTTTATATGAATAAAATTTTGTAATGTTATATTTTACTATATTTGATTATAATATAATGAATTTATTGTTTTAAAATAAAGTATAATTTTGAGTTTGTTATTAGACTAATTATAAATTAAAGAGTAGAAAAATATCATTATATGAAATTTTATATGATTTTTTAAAAGAAAATTTTATATGAAAAACAATTTACAAGCACCAATATATAGTGTTATACTAAATATGCAATACTAAATATAGAATATTTAGCATAAAAAATGAGAAATATATTGTAATATGAAGAGGTTGAAGAGGGGATAATATGATTAGAGTATTAAAGCGTGATGGCAGAGAAGTTGATTTTAATGGCTATAAAATTGTAAATGCCATTGAAAAAGCCATGTTGGAAACGGATAAGGGCGTAGATTCTAAACTTAGTGAGTCAATAGCTGAAAAAATTGAAAAAGATTTAAGTAAAATATCTCGTGTAATAAGTGTAGAGGAGATACAGGACATCGTAGAAGATAAACTTATGGAAAGTCCACGTAAAGATGTTGCTAAAATTTATATTATTTATCGAAATGAACACGATAAAACAAGACTTGATAGAAAGATAGAAGATAGACTTTTAACAGACGAATTTATAAGTAAATATAAACATCTTAAATCACCTATGGGGCCTCTTGGTTCATTTGTTTATTATAGAACTTATTCTCGGTATTTGCATGAGCAAAAAAGACGTGAATTTTGGTGGGAAACTGTAAGGCGTGCAGTTGAGTATAATTGTAGTTTAGTGCCTACAAGCAAGAGTGAAGCGGAAGAGCTATTTGATAATATATTTCATTTAAGACAGTTTCTATCAGGTAGGACTTTTTGGGTTGGAAACACTACGGTAGCACATAATTATCCTATGGCAAATTATAATTGTGCATTTGAGATTATTGATAATTTTGATGCGTATAGAGATTTATTTTATTTGTTGATGATTGGTTCAGGTGTAGGTGTACGTGTATTAAAGGACGATGTTAAAAAATTACCAAAGATTCGCACTGATTATGAATTGATTCATAAGGATTATTCGCCTGTTGATTATAATGATCGCAAAGATAGCACTTCTTTGAACTTTGTATATAATAGCACGGTTCATATTATAGTTGGTGATAGTAAGGAGGGTTGGGTACAGTCGCTTGATTTTTTCCTTAAATTGCTTTATTCCAATGAATATAAAAATATTAAAACTATCATAGTTAATTATGATAATGTTAGGCCACATGGAGAAGTTTTAAAGACATTTGGTGGCACGGCTAGTGGTCATCAGTCTTTAAAAAATATGTTTGAGAAGATTAATAAAGTAGTTAAAAAACGTTCTATTTTAGATGGTGATAAGAAAGTGAAATTAAAGACGATTGACTGTCTTGATATCGCTAATATAATAGGTGAAAATGTAGTTGTTGGCGGCGTTAGAAGGACTGCTGAAATCGTTTTAATCGATGCTGATGATGAAGAATGTATAGATGCTAAATCTAATTTGTATAAGCAGGTTGATGGCAAGTGGGAAGTAGATAAAGAGATTATTCATAGACAGATGAGTAATAATTCAATTTATTATAAGGAAAGACCGACTAGGGAGCAATTGCATTGGCAAATTGAGAAAATGCGATATTCTGGTGAGCCAGGGTGGGTCAATGAAGTTGCTGGTGCTAAAAGACGTGATAATTTTAATGGTGTAAATCCATGTGGTGAAATTTTACTGGATAATAAGGGACTTTGTAATTTAACTACTGTGAATGTTTATTCATTTGTGGAAGATGGAAAATTAAATCTTAATGCTCTACTAAAGGCACAAAGACTTTCTGCTCGTGCGGGTTATAGAATGACTTGCGTGGAACTTGAGATACCTTTATGGAATCAAACTCAGCAAAGAGATAAATTACTTGGCTGTTCTCTTACTGGTTGGCAAGATATGGTCAATGCCACTGGTATGAGTAGAGATGAGCAGGTAAAATTATTAAAGAAAATGAGAAAAGCTGCTCAACATGAGGCTGAAATGTATGCGACAGAAGTAGGTTTAAATGCTCCAATTCTAGTAACGACTGTTAAGCCAGAGGGGACTTTATCTCAGTTGCCAACTGTTTCATCTGGGGTACATTATTCTCATTCACCTTATTATATTAGACGTGTTCGTATAAATGCTCACGACCCACTTGTTAAGGTTTGTGAAGATTTAGGATACCCTGTTAAGCCAGAAATTGGGCAAGATGAGGCTACTGCGACAACAAAAGTTGTAGAGTTCCCAGTTAAGGCACCAGATGGAAGTACGAAGTATGATGTATCTGCACTTGAACAGTTAGAAAATTATAAGATGTTTATGGATCATTATGTAGACCATAACTGTTCAATTACGGTTCATGTTAGGGATAATGAATGGGATGATGTTGAACAGTGGGTATGGGAACATTGGGAAGATTGTATGGCGTTGTCATTTTTATCACTTGATGATAATTTCTATGAACTTTTACCATATGAATCCATTACGGAGGCTCAATTTAATAAATTAAATAGTGAAATGAAACCTTTTAGGCCATCGTTAATTCAAAAATATGAAAAGATAGAAACTCAGTTTGATATAGGAAATGATGGTTGTGAAAGTGGTATTTGCCCAGTTAGGTAGCACGATAGAGATATAACTTAAAGACAAAAAAGCAGGTTGAAAACGATAATGTATTTCGACCTGCTTTTAGTTTGTAAATACTAATCTCAAATAAGAATGTTTATTGAATTATACCAGTTTAAATATCCCGCAAATGAATGGATAAAAAATTCTATCTATAATAAAATACAAATATTTTGGTTTCTTAACGAATTTTTATAAATTCTATCGCTTTATAAATGACAAATTTTTTTATACGCACAAATATATTTGTTTAAATTGAATATTTAATAGATAGTTATATTTATTTTTATTTTTATATTAATATTATAATGTTGTTTATGTGAAAGGGTGTAATTAATTCGTAAGTATTATGGAATTTATTTATTGTCTAACATTTATTGAATCTGTGCAAAATCATCGGAAAAGATTTGCTGAATCTGTGTAAATATTGATAAAAACATTTGCTAAATATGTGCAAAAATCGACAAAAACATTTATTGAATCTGTGCGAAATGGAGTTAAAGATTTATTAGATTTGTGCAAAATGTTTACAAAACATTTACAGAATCTGTGAAAAATAGCCTAAAAACATTTATCATATCTGTGCAAATTTATCCTAAAACATTTGCTAAATATGTGCAAAAATGATAACATACTATTGATATATAAAGGTTTAAGAGATGGTGTAGAAATGAGATGTGAAAATATGATATTTAAGAGAAAAATATATCAAAGAATGTTGGAATGGAAAGAATCTTTATCTGGTGAAACGGCACTTTTGGTTAAAGGGGCTAGACGTATTGGTAAATCTACTATAGTTAAAGAATTTGCTAAAAATGAATACGATAGTTATGTGCTTATTGATTTTTCTGACACTTCTGTTCAAATAAACAGTTTATTTGAAGATATATACGATTTAGATTATTTTTTTCAAAGTCTGGAATTGATAACTGGAGTTAAACTTTATAAACGGAAGTCTGTAATTATATTTGATGAAGTGCAACTTAATCCTTTAGCTAGGCAGTCTATTAAGCATCTTGTTAGAGATGGTAGATACGATTATATAGAAACTGGCTCACTTCTTAGCATAAAGAAAAATGTTAAAGATATTCTTATACCTAGTGAAGAAGAAGAGATTGAAATGTACCCTCTTGATTATGAAGAATTTTTATGGGCTATGGGTGATGAGATAAGTGCTGATTTTATTAGAAATACTTTGCTTAAAAAAAAGGCATTTGGTGATAGTGTGCATAGAAAACTTCTTAGAGATTTTAGACTTTATATGATCGTAGGTGGTATGCCTCAAGCAATAGATAAATATATAAGCACAAAAAATTTTACACAAGTTGATAAGGTAAAACGTCGTATTATTAAATTATATGAAGATGATTTTAGAAAAATTGATAGAAGTGGAAAATCATCTATGTTTTTTTATAATATACCTGCTCAGCTTAATTCAGGTGCGTCCAGATATATGGTTTCTAGCGTTGATAAAAATAGTAGAGCAAGTAGAATTTCAGAGCTTCTTCAAGATATGTTAGACTCAATGACTATTAATATAGCATATCATTCAAATGACCCAAGCGTTGGGATGGCACTTACTAAAAATCTAAATACTTATAAATTATTTTTGAGTGATACGGGATTATTTGTTACATTGGCATTTATGGATAAAAAATTTACTGACAATATTTTATATAAAAAGTTACTTAGTGATAAATTATCTGCAAATCTTGGTTATGTATATGAAAATGTCGTTGCACAAATATTAAAAACATCGGGAAATGAATTATATTATCACACTATGCACGTGGATAATAAAAAATATGAAGTCGATTTTTTGCTTTCTAAAGGTGGTAAAATGGTTCCAGTCGAGGTCAAATCCTCTGGATACAATAGACATAAGTCAATAGATGTATTTTCAACTAAATATGCCAGTAGAATATCTGATAGGTATTTGATTTATACTAAAGATTATAAAAAAGATAAGGACATTACGATGTTCCCAGTGTATACGTTGCCGTTTTTGTTTGAGTGAGGGGGTGTTGAATTATTATTAGTTTGTTGTAAAATAAATTCAAATATTTTATTTTTACTCAATAAATTATATATATTTTAATAATGTAATTTAGTCTAAATATTTAAGATTAGAATATTTAGATTAAAATAAAGGATAATAAGTAATTATCCTTTATTCACAAAAATCTTATCTCTCGGATTTTTGTTTCTCATTATTTCGGATTTTTTATTGGAAGTAATATGTGTATATATTTGTGTAGTGGTAATGCTAGAGTGTCCAAGAATCTGTTGAATATTTCGAATATCAACATCTTGTTCTAATAGCATAGTCGCAAAACTGTGTCTAAACATATGTGGTGTAATATTTAGTTTTATACCAGCATTTTTAGTAAATTTTTTAATCATATTACGTACCGATTGGTCAGATATTTTATTGCCAAGTCGATTGATAAAAAAATATTTATTTTGTTCTAATTTGATTTTGTATAAAATTTGATATTCATTGATTAATTCCCATAAGTTTTGATTAAAAATTGGGATTATTCTTTCTTTAGCTCCTTTTCCATAGATTTTTATATATTTTTTGTGAACATTTATATTATTTTGTTCAATATTGCAAAGTTCGCTGATTCTAATGCCTGTACATAGCAATATCTCTAAAATTATAGTATTTTGAAGCATAGTTTTATATTTAGTAGAATTGCTAGCATATTTATTTTTTTCATCGTACATATATTGAAATAAAGCTTGAAGATTAGCTAGTGGTATTGTTTTAGGTAGAATTAGCGGTTCTTTTAATTTTAATTTAATTTTGTGAAATGGATTAGTTTCTATAATATCTTCATAATTCAAATAAGAAAAAAATGCTTTTAAACTAGCTATTTTTCTTTTTACAGTCTTAACTGCATATTTTTTATTATTTAAAAAAAATATGTACTTAACTATAATGTTTTTAGTATAAAATATGTTTTCATTTTTAACATAATTTCTAAATTGATTTAAATCAGATTTATAAGCTTTAATAGTTTTTTTATCAAGATTGTTTTGTAAACTACACATTTTTATATAATCATTTATTAATGTTTCTAAATTCATAGTAAAATCCTTTCTTTATATTGAGTAGTAAATTTATTATATAAATAAATTTTATTACAAATTGATAATATACATTTACAAATTTAATTATAAGAACTACATTAATACTAACAATACTCGACATACTTTTTCACAATGTATAAAAAGTCGGGTTATTGATTTTATTAGCAGATGAATAGAATGAAAAGATAGAATGAAAAGACACTTAAAAATTGAGAAAATAACTTTATAATATTATTAAGTATTTAGGAGATGTAGAGTAAAAAATAAAATATTAAAAATGAGGAGAATAAATATGCATAACATAGTTTTGAATATTTTAGAAAATTCAAAATATGAACTAAAACAGTTTGATGATATAGAAATAAAGGCCATTGAAGAATTAGTGTTTTTAAAAACTAATAAAAAAGGTGATGATGTGCCTTATATAAAGTGTCAAGTTAGAAATAAAGATATAAAGCTAACTGATGAGGAATTAGTTAGACAACTGTATGTATATAAGCTAATAAGTACTTATAACTATCCTTTAAATAAAATGGAACTTGAATATAGTGTGTCTTTTGGTAGAGAGAAAAAAAGAGCAGATATTGTGATTTTTGATAAAGTTGAAGTTACTACACCTTATATCATTGTTGAACTAAAAAAACCTAAATTAAAAGATGGTAAAGAGCAATTAAAAAGTTATTGTAATGCAACAGGCTCGCCTATTGGAATATGGACTAATGGTGGGCAAATTTCATATTATCATAGAAAAGACCCTAACTACTTTGAAGATATACCTAATATACCTAATTTTAATGAAAAATTATCTGATATATTAAGTGAACGTTGGACTATTGATGATTTAGTTGAGAAAGATAAGCTGCTTACTGAAAGAAAAAGCCTCAAAGATTTAATACTTGAAATGGAAGATGAAGTTTTGGCTAATGCAGGAGTTGATGTATTTGAAGAAGTATTTAAATTGATATTTACAAAACTTTATGATGAAATGGAAAGTGGTAGAAATAAAACAAGACATTTAGAATTTAGAAACTACGGAGATACAGAAAGTGAACTAAAGGAAAAAATACAGAATTTATTTGATAAAGCTAAGAAGAAATGGGATGGGGTATTTAGTGATGATGCTAAAATTACACTTACACCATCGCATTTATCAGTTTGTGTATCATCACTTCAAGATGTTAAACTTTTTAACTCTAATCTTGATGTTGTAGATGATGCGTTTGAATATCTTATGAGCAAGTCAAGTAAAGGAGAAAAAGGACAATATTTTACACCCAGATATGTTATTGATATGTGTGTTCGAATGTTAAATCCTAAAAAAGATGAGAAAATGATAGACACAGCGGCGGGCAGTTGTGGATTTCCTGTGCATACCATTTTTTATGTATGGAAAACTATTTTTAAAGAAAAAGGTATTGAGCAAAGCCATTTATTTACGACTGAGAAAAAGCCAACTGAATGTGAAGATTATGTTAATGAAAATGTGTTTGCAATAGACTTTGATGAAAAAGCGGTAAGGGTTTCAAGAACTCTTAATTTAATAGCTGGAGATGGTCAAACAAATGTACTTCATTTAAATACGCTTGATTATGAAAGTTGGGGAAATATATCAAAACAAGAAGAATGGAGAGATACATATGGTCGGGGTTGGACTAAAATAAAAAGATTAAGAGATGTTAAAAATAGCGATTTTTCTTATAAATTTGATGTGCTTATGGCAAATCCACCCTTTGCTGGCGATATAAAAGAAACTAAAATAATATCTAAATATGAATTAGGCAAAAAGCCAAATGGAAAATATCAAACAAAAGTTAGTCGTGATATTTTATTTATTGAAAGAAATCTTAATTTTCTAAAAGATGGTGGTAGAATGGCTATTGTACTTCCACAAGGAAGATTTAATAATTCTAGTGATAAACATATCAGAGATTATATTGCTACAAAATGTAGAATTTTAGCAGTTGTAGGACTTCATGGCAATGTGTTCAAACCACATACTGGAACAAAAACAAGCGTTTTATTTGTGCAAAAATGGGACGATAAATTATGTCCTAAGAAAGATGATTACCCTATTTTCTTTGCGACAATGATGGAGCCAAGTAAGGATAATAGTGGTGATAAAATATATGAGAAAGATGAAAATGGAACACTTAAATTAGATAATCATGGGCATTTAATCGTCAAACATGATTTATATAATCACGATGGTTTGACGGGTGATGGTATAGCAGAAGCTTTTGTAGAATTTGCTAAAAAGGAAAATTTAAGTTTTTTTTAGATAGCCCACCATTTGACAAGGAAAAATATCAAACATTGATGAGTGGGCTGGAATGTGTTGAGGTTAAATATAGTATCTTAAATTCAATTATAGATAGTCGAATAGAATCAGAATATTTTTTAAAAAAATTTACAACTTTAGATAATAAATTATCTCAGATAAAGACTGAAAAATTTATATTGGTTACAAAAGTAGTGAATGGACGTGCGTATAATTCTAATTTTTTTAATGATAGTAAAGGTATCAGACTTTCAAAAATTGGAGATGTAACCAATAAACGTTTTATACAAGAATGGGAGTATGTTACAGAAGATGAGTTTAATAATAAAAATGGTAAATTGCTAATGCATGGAGATATTTTAATGAGTTTGACAGGAGATCCACCAGATATAGGAAAAGTAAATTATATTTTTAAACCCGAAAATGCTTCTTGGAATCAACGAGTTGCAAATATTAAATTAAAAAATACAAAATGTATTTTGAGTCAAGAAGTATTGTATGTATTATTATCTTCAAAATATTGCCGATTGCAATTAGAAAGATATGCTAAAGGCATAAGACAAAGAAATTTAGGCGTTGAAAGTTTGAAAAAATTAATATTACCGATATTTTCATTTAAATTTCAATCAATAATTAATGAATTATGTAACAAATCATATCTAATACTAGAGAACTCTAGAAATTTATATTCAAAATCAGAAAGGTTACTTTTTGAAGAATTAGATCTTTTAGATTTTAAGCCAAGCACTGAAAATATAGCAATTAAACGATTAAAAGAAAGTTATTTAAAAACAGGTAGATTAGATAGTGAATATTATCAGATTAAATATGATGAAATTGAAAATAAGATTAAAAATTATAGTAATGGATATGAAACAATAAATAATATTTTGTTGAGTGTTGATACAGGAGAATATTCAAAGGAATATTTTAATAAAAAAGATAAAGATAATTTGGTGTTTTATATTAGAAGTACTGATATAAATAATGGTCAAATAATTGAAAATGAAGATTTTTATGTTGATAAGAGAAACTTTAAGAAAGTAGCTCAAAAAGGTGATATTTTGACTTCTCGTGTTGGCTCAGTTGGTGTATTTGGAGAAGTAGATGAAAAGATAGCTGGTTCAATATATTCTGATAATATTATACGATTTAGAATGATGGAAAAATTAAATCCGTCAGTATATACATTGTTATTTAATACAAAAATTTATTTTGAATTAATTGATAAAATGTCCAGAGGTTCTGTGCAACAAAGACTTAATCAAGAAACTTTAAAAGATCTGATAGTGCCTGTTTTGACATCAGAAATTCAAGACGAAATACAGGGATACATTAAAAAAAGTATTGAATATAAAAATAAAGCTAAAATTTTGTTAGAAAATGCAGTAAAAAGTGTTGAAATAGCTATTGACAAAGGAGAAGAAACAGCTGAAAATTACCTAGCAGAGCAGAGCAGAGCAGAGCAGAGCAGAGCAGAGCAGAGCAGAGCAGAGCAGAGCAGAGCAGACAATATTATGAAGAAAAAGCAGTATATTTTATTAGACTTGCGACATTTAGAATTTATGAAGAACTTGGTTTGTTTGATAAGTTAAAAATCAATACAAATTATACTGTGAAAAATTTTAGTGAAAGTTTTGCCAAAACTGGTAGAATAGATGCAGAATATTATCAAGCAAAGTATGATGAAGTTGAAAAGATAATAAAGAAAAATGGTTTTAAATTATTAAAAGATGTGTGTTCTGACATAAATTATGGGACTGTTCCTACAAGTCCATATACTGATGATTGCACAGGAGTTCCGTATATTAAAGGTCTTAACCTTAAAAATACTGAAATAGTTAAAGATAAACTAGATTATATCAAAGATAATGAACATTTAAGTGATAAGTTTTATACAAAAAAAGGTGATATAATTATTTCTCAGATGGGAACTGTTGGTAATGTGGGTGTAGTTTTATATGAAGAAAACTGGTTATTTGCCTCGTTTACGATTAGAGCAAGGCTTAAAAATTTTGAAGAATATAATCCTTATTTTGTAGGGTTATACATTCAAAATATAGCAAAAGAGTATTATTTATATAGAAATATAGCTCAAGCAAGTGTTAGGCAAAATACAGATTTACCGACAATTAGAAATTTATACTTGCCTGTGGTTGATATGAAAAAACAAGAAAAAATTGCAGTTTTATTGCAACAAAGTTTTGAGCTTAAAAAGAAAAGTAAAGATTTATTAGAAATGGCTAAACAAATGGTTGAAATGGCAATAGAAAAAGGAGAAGAACAAGCTATTATGTATTATAAAGAAAATTCTAATAGATAGAGTTATATATTTTGTTTGACGTAAATAAACAATAGATTATGATTACTGAGTGGCACAATTCATCAACATTCCGATAAATCTACGTGTTTACTCATCGTTTAGCACTCTTATAAAATTTACGAAATACAACAGAAATTTCAGAATTGTGTCATTCTAAAAATGAACCTATATTTGTAACTAAAAATGGCTATGGTGATTTGGTTGTTATGAGTATGGAAACCTATGACTCGATGATTAGCATTAGAGATACAGATAATGCGATAAAAACTTCCAAATCAGAAATTGAAAATGCTGGGAATTTGCTAGATGCAAAAATGGCTTTAAAGGGAACTTAGAAGTAAATATTTTGGATAAGTATAAAGTATTCATATCTCCAAAGGCATATAGAGATTTAGATAATATTTATAAAAATATTAAGTCTGAATTGTCTGCTCTGAATTTAGCATTAGATTTAGTATATTTGATATAAGAAACTATACTAAATTTTGACTATATTCCATATAGAGGAGCAGAAAGAAAAGTAGGCAAATATGATAATCGTGGATATAGGTAACTTTTTGTTAAGAATTGCATTATATTTATAGAGTTGATGAAGATGAGAACAGGGTTATTATAATAGTTGTGAGATATGTGGAGAGTGAGTTTTAGAGGTCTAAAACTAATAGTGTTATCTTAATGGAAGTTATCATTATATAAATTTAGCAAGCTGTGAACACTATACTATAGACACATAAGGATAAAAATATGTTTGATGATAAAACTATGATTTTGGTAAAGCAAAAAGATGATTTTGTAGATAAAACAAAAGAGATAGAAAACTATGAATTTAATGAAAAATATTGCTTTATAAAATATAAAGATAATGATATAGAATATAAATATAAAAAAGATAAGGTAAAATTTTGTGAATTGCAAAATGAAATTGTTATTGATGATAATACAATGTTATATATTGATGGTGTATTAATAACAGATGTTTATAAAGTTTATGAATATAGTGAGTTTTATAAAATTGAAAATGATAGAGATGATATAGAATTTTATAAAAAGAAGAGGATTCATTTCTCCAATAATTCCTTTGTACAAGAGCATATAAAATATAGATTTGAGTATTTAAAAAAAGTGTCGGATAAGACCTGTACAATACAAACAAATAAAACAAATAAAACCATAAATCTTATTAAATGTGAGTATGAAAAAATTCAAAAATTAGATAATAAAACTATTTTATATAATTATCTATCAAATAAACCAACTATTGAAATTAAAAATATTGGATTAGTTAATATTATTTATCCATTTGGATTAAATGCTAGTCAGAAAAAAGCAGTTGAGAATGCATTAAATTCAAATATAAGTATTATTGAAGGACCGCCGGGTACAGGTAAAACTCAAACGATATTGAATATAATAGCCAATCTTATTATAAATGATAAGACAGTAGCAATTGTATCTAATAATAATTCAGCGATAGAGAATATTTTAGAAAAATTAAGTAAGAATGACCTAGATTGTATAGCAGCATTGTTAGGAAATAAGAATAATATAGATGATTTTATTAAGAAACAATCAGGAAATAGTAACTGTAAAAAATATAATCTATCTAATATTAGTGAAGTTAAAAATGATATTGTTAGATTACATAGAGAGATTACTCAGTTTCTGAAATTTCAAACAGAGGTAGCTAATCTAAATCAAGAGATTAGAGAATATCAGATAGAGAGGGAACATTTCTCACAAGAATTGTTAAATACTTCAAATTCAAACGATACAGAAATATTGCAAAAATACTCTTCAGCTCAAATATTGCGAATATTGAACAAGTATGAAATAATTCAAGAAAAAAACAGTAAGTTAAATCGCCTTGAAGAGATATTTTATTTTTATAAATATGGGAAAGATATACTTAATATATTTAAACAAAAAAAGATATTGCCAGCAGATATCATAATGAAATTTTATGAAATAAAAATTGATGAGTTATTAGATTTAAAAAAACAAAAAGAAGAGTATTTAGAAACTAATGATTTTCAAGAAAAAATTGGCAAATTGACAGAGAAATCTTTATTGGTATTTAGAGATAAAGTTCATAAGATTAAAAGTCAGAATTCTTTTTATGATTTTAATAAGGAGGGCTTAAAGAATAATTCAGAGAAGTTTACAAAATCATATCCTGTAGTTCTAAGCACTATTGATTCTATAAAAAATAGTTTGGATTCTGATTATATATATGACTATTTAATTATTGATGAAGCCTCACAAGTTTCTGTTGAAAAAGGTGGATTAGCGTTTTCTTGTGCTAAGAATGTTGTAATTGTTGGAGATTTAAAGCAGTTACCACCTATAATAAAAAATGATATAAAAAAAGAAATTAAAAGTTATTGTAATAATGATATTGGTGTTATGTATAATTGTGCAACAGAAAGTATACTTTCATCAGCAGTGAAGGTTTGGACTGATGCACCTAGAGTTTTATTAAGAGAGCATTATAGATGTCATCCTAAAATAATTGAATTTTGTAATAAACAATTTTACAATAATCAGCTTATTATAATGACAGAGGATAATGGAGAAGAAGCAATAAAAATATATTTAACTGTTAAAGGAAATCATGCATCACATAATGTAAATCAAAGAGAAATAGATGTAATAAATAAAGAAGTAATACCTAGTAGAATACCTAAAAATATTGTGGATGTAGGTATAATTTCTTCTTACAGAAATCAAGTGAATATGATGAAGGATCAAATAAATGACGAAGATTATGAAATTGATACTATTCATAAATTTCAAGGTAGAGAAAAAGATCATATTATCATTTCCGCAGTGGATAATGTGATTGGCGATTTTGTAGATGATCCTAATATGTTAAATGTTGCTATATCAAGAGCTAAAAAATCTCTTACGGTTGTTATGAATGGGAATGAAAATAATGTAGATAGAAATTATTTACAATTACAGAGATACATAAAGTATAATAATGTTGAAATTGAGGAAAGCAATATACGTTCAATTTTTGATTTATTATATAAACAGTATAGAAAAGAAAGAAAGTCATATTTACAAAAAATTAAGCTGAAATTTAGGTTACCATCAAAATATGATTCGGAAAATTTATTATATGGTGTTATACGTGAAATTTTAGAAGAACCTGAATTTAATTACTTGGATTGTGTTTATGAGTATTCCCTAAAGAGATTAGTAAAAATTGATGATAGTTTAAGTAATGAGCAAATAACATATATCAATCAGGCAAGTCATGTGGATTTTATGTTATATAATAAAATGGATAAATCATTTGTTTTAGCGATAGAAGAAGATGGTCATGCATTTCACAATAAATATTCAAAGGAAAATCAAGAACAAATTAAACGTGATAAAATCAAAAATTCTATATTTCAAAAAGTTAATAAGCCATTATTGAGATTATCTACAAAAGAAAGCGGGGAGAAAGAAATAATTAAAAATGAATTGAGAAAATGGATGTAGATATTATGTTTTATAATACGAATAAGTGCATATAAAGATATAGAATTATTGCAAATATATAAATATCCTTGATGATTATTTTAATATTAGGTTGTATGATACTAGCAGTACCCGACACACCTCTTCACAATGCGAACCATGTTGGGTCGTTTGAAAGATAAAGCTTATTTGTTAAGGACAAAATTCAAGTACTGATATGTGCTTGATTAAGCGACTGTATTATAATATAAGTTGGTAAAAATAATTAGGAAAAGGTGATGACTATGGCTACTAAAAGTGTTCTAAAAGATGTAGATATTCGTGATAAGGACATGGGGAGATTGTTAGTGGAAGCTTTAGAAAATGCAGAAAACAAATCTAGCAAAGAGGTTATTTTTAGTAAAAAAGTTAATGAAATTGATAAGTCTCAAATAGTAGATATATTTGGAGAATGATATGATAGGCTATAATTTAGTTAATTTAGCTGATATGTTAGATAAGTTAGGAGAGGATAGAGTTAAGTCTATCCTTTTTGATTATTCATGTCCTTTGAATAAGGAGATAGAATATTTTTTGCATTATAAGGCTATAGAATTTTCTAAGCAGGGATTAGCTAAAACTCATTTAATTTATACGTCATATAAAAAGGAGTTAGTTCTAATAGGTTATTTTTCGCTTAGCTCAAAGGTAATCATGATTTCTAAAAATGCTATTAGTAAAACATTGAGAAAAAGAATTTCAAAATTTGGTACATATAATAATCAATTGAAAAGATAGTATATAAGTGCACGATTGATAGCACAGATTGGCAAAAATTTCACAAATGAATATAATAAACTCATTAGTGGAGATGAACTTTTGAAAATTGCTTGTGATAAAGTGGCAAATGTACAAAGTGTAGTAGGTGGAAAGATTGTTTATTTAGAGTGTGAAGATATTAACTCTTTAAAAGAATTTTACTCTTCAAATGGATTTGTTAATTTTGGGCAAAGGATATTGGATGTTGATGATAGCGATAGAGTTAAGGGTGCATATTTGATTCAGATGTTGAAGTATTTGAAGTGAATATTGATACAATCATCTCTTCATGTGAATGTTACAATAATTTCTTAATGTTTATGAGAAGTTGAAATAATTTTTGCTTTCAGAATTAATCCTATCTTGTCAAGTGGGGTGGAGTGTGTTGTGAAGATGTCAAGGAGAGAAGTTATGTATAAAGGATTTCTCAAGAGAAAAAACAATTAAGTTGCAGTACAATATAAGTGTGCAGTTATTCGAGAAATGGAGACCAGCTATGAGCAAAATAAAGAAAGAGCATAGAGGCAAAAGGATTTGAGATTGAGGTTTATTAAAGATTAGAAAATTATGAAAACTTTCTGAATAAACCGCAACATTAAATAAAAGATATACTGAACAAGGTTTTGCAAAAAAAGTATTTCATCTTCATATTAGAGTTTCTGTAGATAATGATAAACGCTTATTTCCTTTTTTAGTGTAAAAAATTGAAAGTAGATTTTGGAATATGAAAAATTTAGAAAACCTATTAGAAATGCTTGAATGAGAAAATCGTAAAAAGGAATAAATAAAAAATAGGATTGAGCAAATTTAAAAAAGATTAAGGAAGAAAAAAAGCAGAAACTCATAGATAAGGTAATGATATTAAAATATCATTATATTTTTATTAAATGCGTAACATATGTTTGTTATTGAAGAAAATTTTTATATAAAAATTAAAAAAATTATTGACTATCACCTTGCGTAATACTTTATGTTAAGTATATAGGAGGTGAAATTAAATGAAAACGGTTAAAGAGGTAAGTAATCTAACTGGTGTAACTGTAAGGACTTTGCAATACTACGACAAAATAGGATTATTTAAAGCAAGTAAATATAATAAAAATGGATATCGACTTTATGATGATGAAAAATTAAAAGTATTACAACAAATTTTGCTATTTAAGGAATTAGATTTTTCATTAAACGATATAAAATCGATAATAAATTGTTCTAATTTTGATAAAAATAAAATGCTAAATGACCAAATAGCTATATTAAAATTAAAGAAAGAACATTTGGAAAATTTAATTAACCTAGCAATTGGAATAAAAGATTTAGGAGTTGATATTATGGATTTTAAAGTTTTTGATACAAGTAAAATAGACGAATACGCTAAAAAAGTTAATAAAACATGGGGAAATACTGCAGAATATAAAGAATTTGAAGAAAAACAAAAGAATAGAAATTCAGAAGATGAAAAGCTACTTAATGTTGAAATGATGAATATTTTTAAAAAATTAGGGAATCTAAAAGAAAGAAATCCAGAGTCTGAAGAAGTGCAACACATGATTTCGGAGTTAAAAAATTTTATTAGTAAGAATTTTTATAAGTGTATAAATGACACCTTTTTAGGACTAGGAAAAATGTATGCTAGTGGTTGAGAATTTACAGAAAACATAGATAAAGTCGCAGGACAAGGAACAGCAATTTTCGTATATGAAGCAATTAAGATATATTGTGAAAAATAAAAATAAATTTTAATAATTAAAAGGCATCTCACTGAGGTGCTTTTTTTTAGTATGAGGGGCATATTTACTCCTAACTTCTACTGCTTTTCAATTTAATTGTTTTATCTTTTTCTACAACTTTCCTAAAACCTTACTCATAAAGCGAGAATTTTCATTAATGACACAAACAAGGACCACCCGTAAAATGGGTGGTCCTTGTTTGTGTCGAACGCTTTGCGTTCTCAACTGGCTAAAGCATTATAATATAAAACTCCTAAACTCTGCGAATTTACTCATCGGTTGACACTCTTATGAAATCTAAAAAGCTACGTAAATTTTGTGAGCAAGCTCCCTAATTCCATAGCTTTTCATCTTTCGCACTCGTCGTTTATTACGAAAACACCTCCACTATATTAGAAAATCTAACATTCGTGAGGGTTTGCTGGTGCCGAAGGTTCGGGACAGGCAAATCCACACGGGTATGGTTGCTGTGTTGATAAGCTTTAAACAGATGTGATTTCTATAAATATGCTACATTAGTGTAGCAAAAATCCTATATAAGTATTATAATATTATTGATATAAAGGGGGCGAAGGTAATTATGAAAAGTAAAACACATATATTTAATTCTTTATTTACTCGAAATAATCTTCGTCGATTGATTGCATCAAACAATGAGAGTGTATACACATCAGTTGTTAAGAGATACACTCAAAATTTTGAGAGTAAAAAAAATGCTGATTTAATTAGTGAAATATATTCGGAATTGCAGGATAATTATAGAAATGAGTATTTTTATAAAAATACTTTATTAAATAAATTGCTTTTGGGAGTTCATAGTCTAAATACGACTGTTGCATTGACAGAAGTGCCGATAAATAAATCTAAAGCTGATTTTGTTTTAATAAATGGAAAAGCTGTTGTTTATGAAATAAAAACAGAACTTGATAATTTTGATAAATTAGAAAAACAAATCAACGATTATTACAAGGCTTTTAATTATGTATCAGTTGTCACTCATCGAGAAAATTTGGATTATTTAGTTGATAAAGTAGATAATATAAATAAACCAATTGGAATTTATATTCTCAACAAAAATGGTAGGTTAAGTACTATTAACAAGCCTCTTGAATATAATGACGATTTATCTAGTGAAGTAATGTTTAAAATGTTAAGAAAAAAAGAATATGAAAATATTTTGTTGAAAATATATGATGAATTACCAGCGGTTTCGCAGTTTAAATATTATACTGAATGTAAAAATATGTTCTCTCAGATTCCAATTTTAGATATATATAGTGATATTTTAAATGAATTAAAGAAAAGAAGTAATATAGTTAAAGAAGAGTTTGTTAAAGTTCCTTATGAACTTAAATTTTTGGCATATTTTATGAACTTAAAAAGTGAAGATTATTTGAATATGAATAATTTTTTGGAACAAAGATTTGAGGTGAGATGAGTTATGTATTTTCCATATTTGAGAGGCAGACAATATGAATTAATTGCTTTGAGAGAATTATTAGAAGGTGATGTATTAAATAAAAAAATTATTCCTATTATTGAGCCTGTTAGGTTATCATCTACACTCATTAAAACTATTAAAAAGTATGAAAAAGAAAAACGAAAACTGGCTTTAATTGTAAATCCAGAGGTAGGTTCTTTTTTTGATGAATATGGGAAACCTCAAAATGATAGATTAGTAGAAAAATTTGATGATATTAAAAATAATAATACTAAATTGATGTTTGCTAAGATACTTAATAAAAATGTAAAAGAAGATTTTTTACAAGATGATGATGAGTTAAAAATAATAATCTGCAATAATAAAGAGTATGTAGATAAGTATAATAAGCTATTTGGTGATTGTGATATAGACTACAATATAATGCCAGACGATGGTTCATTCAGAAGAAGAATTAGAAAAAATCGAGTTATGCTTAATGATAATTTTAATAAACTTGATAGGAATACGGATTATAGTGAAATTGAAGATGAATTGTTTTCAGAAGATCATTTATTTTATGAAGATGATGGATATAAAGGTTTTTCAGATTATTCTATTGTAGGTGATAATTATAGTGATACGGGATTTGCTCCTCGTGCAGTAGTTATCCATATTGTTTATTTTGATAAAGATGATAAGTTGAGAATTATGCATTTTGTGTCTGATTCAAATGAAGATGTTAAAGATCCAGCTGGTAAATTTAGTGAAGCTCTTTATAAATTAATACAGTGGGATAAAAAAATGAAATTGAATACTTTAGCTATGCAAGAATTTAGAAGACTATACAAAAAAGAAGCATATCCAGGACTTGGAACAGTTAAGAAGTTGTCTATTATGCATCATTTGGAATTAATAAGTCAATATTTTGATAAGGTTGAATAAAATGATATTTTGTGAAAATTGTTTTGTTGATGAAGAAATAAAATCTATTATTAAAGAGTGCGGAAATTTAGGTGAATGTGAAATTTGTCATTCAAAAGATGTTTATGTATATAATACTGATGAAAATGAGGAATTGACGTACTTATTTGATGAATTTATTGGTATTTTTACTGCTGAAGATTATTTGTCTGATCAGTATCCTAAAGAAAACTTAAGATTGTTATCCGATGAATTATTATTAAATTGGAATATTTTCAATGATAAATCTGCATTTGAAATAGATAGAATGATACATGCTATTTGTTATGAAAAATATCAATATAATCCAGAAATTTTTGATAAAAAAGTTGGATTAAGTGAATTGTACGAAGATGATTATTTAAAAGGACATTCTTTATTGACAAATAAAACTTGGGAAAATTTTGTTTACTCATTAAAGCATAAAAATAGATTTCATACAAATTATCTTAATTTAGATTTATTAGAAAAATTTTGCTCATTTATTAGAAAACCATATAAAAAAGGGCAACTATTTTATAGAGGTAGAGTATCTAGTAAAAAAGGATATGATAAAGATAGTATGGGAGCACCACCTAGTGGAAAAGCAACAGTTGGTAGAATTAATTCATATGGAGAGAGTTGTTTGTATTTAGCTAATGCTAAAGATAAAGAAAATGCAGTTAAAACAACATTAAATGAAGTTAGAGCAGGTGCTTTTGATTATGTATCGGTAGGAACATTTGAGTTGCTTAAAGATATTGTTGTTGTTGATTTAAAGAAAATAAATTCCATTAGTCCATTTGTTGGGAATCTAGATTATAAGGAACATGCTATAAATAAAGAGCATTTGAATAAGATAAATAATGAAATGGCAAAAGTTCTTAGAAATAATGATGATAAATTAGATTATATAGCAACACAGTATATAGCAGATTTTATTAAAAGTGTTGAGTATAATAATATACCTGAATATGCGGGGGTTGAATATAATAGTGTAATGTATAAAAATGGTTATAATTTAGCCATTTTTGATGAGTCTTTGTGTAATTGTATTGATGTTAAGGTTTATGAAATAAAAAATATTGACTATGATTTTATAGATTTGGATATTTCTACAGTAGAATAAATATTAATTAATGACAAAAGGAGGAAAACATACAAAGTAAATATAATAAAATCATAACTGCTATAATGATATTAAGTCTGATTTTTTCTAGTAATCTGCTGACTGTAAATACTGCATTTGCTGATAGTAGTATCACTGCTGAGTCCAGTTCCTCTGTCAGCTTGGAAGATCCTAATAAAGATACGTACAAACTTGATGATAATTATAATGTCAATAATAAAAGTTATGATGAACTGCTAAAAGAGGCTAATGAAATATTTCCTCCAGGATCACTTTATAATAATATCTTTAAAGATACAAGTGTCTTATCCTATAGTGATAACAATTTAGATTATTTTACACTTTCATAAATCTTCAATTCTTTAGAATATTGGCAAAGCGAAATTCAATTCTCTAAAAAAGATTTGCCTACGATTTTTGGAGCAATATATTATGGACCAAATTGCAAGATTGACTTTCCACCAATTATTAATTACAAAGCTACTGGTGAAACCACAATTGGTAAAATTTATAATTTTGATGATAGTAGTATTGCTATTGTCAAACTTGATCAAGAAAAATGCCAAGATGGACAATATGAAATTTGGCGACAAATTAAAAAAATAAAAACGCAGACAATACAACGTATGGTTGTATGTCTAATTTTCTCAATACTCTAGGTTTTCAAGAATTTTTTGGCGCTAAAAACAATTCAAAAGATTATTATGTAAATAAAGATTTAAAAAAATCGATTGATAAAATACTAAATTATAAAATAAAAGACGTAGGAATTGGATATTCAATGAGAGAACCATCTTTTAAAATGTTTCCTTTTTATACTGCAGAAACTACTAATCCATTTAGTGATGTTAGTGAGGATCATTGGGCGTTTTATTCTATTATTCAATGTAGAGATTTGGGATTAGTAAGTGGAGTTGGAGACAATAAATTTGATCCAGACAGAGTAGTAACAAGAGCTGAAATTGTTCAAGTATTATATAGTATTTGTGGGAAATATTACCACAATAATTCATTTGATTTGACCAACAATAACACAATTAAAGACGTTAATGATAATGATTGGTATGCAAATGCGGTTCAGTGGGCAATAGCAAATAAGATTGTTAGCCTTGATCAAAATAATCAATTCAAACCTAACGGTCCAGCAACTAGAGGTTTTACTTGCTTAAGCTTATACAATATGGCAAAACGTTTTATTATTGGATTACCAAATTGGTTGTATGAAAAAGAATTTTATGATGTTCAAAAAAGTAGTAATGAACAATTAGCTAAAGCGGTTAAGACATTATACTTGGCTGAAATCATTAGTGGCTATCCAGATGGATATTTTCATCCTGATGATAGCTTGACAAGAGCGCAAATGGCAGTGATAATTAATAAATTCATCTATGCTAAATCAGAAGTAGAAAGTGGTTATTATACACCACAAAAATATACTGACTAAATAATATATATAATATACGTTATAAAGCTCAGATTAATATGGTCTGAGCTGCCGAAGGCGGGGGTCGAACCCGCACGTTCCGAAGAACTCTGGATTTTGAGTCCAGCGCGTCTGCCAATTCCACCACTTCGGCATATCATGACAAGAGTTATGTTATCATATGCTTTATGTATGTGCAAGTGGTTTTTGATGAATTTTATTAAAATGTTATCTATGGTGAATTGGCAATTTACAATAAATTACAATTTGAAATTAGCTACTTCATTTTGAAGTTCATTTGCAATTGTTGATAAATTATCACTGGCTAATGACACCTCATTTATCGAATTAGTTTGAGCTTCTACACTTGCACTAGCTTCTTGAGTAGTAGCAGCATTTTCTTGTGCAATAGCTGATAAGTTTTGAATAGCATTTATGATTTGAGTGTTTTTTTCATTTATCAAATTTGAGCTAT
>PDWI01001546.1_pt1 | contig 36765 bp, 50 predicted proteins | sample 1430891 | NCBI WGS metagenome assembly PDWI01 (sample SAMN01162508, study PRJNA174530) | Oral metagenome, whole genome shotgun sequencing project. | biome: Marine environment; feature: Marine mammal; material: Swab sample of the gingival sulcus; isolation source: swab sample of gingival sulcus... | reverse complement strand
TGGCAGCGCCATAAAACTCAAATTGCATGCAATTCTCCTAAAAGTGAAGGTAGCAATCTACCACAATAAGACAATGGCATCAAGCGCAGTCAACGGGGGAAACTAGCTAATTTGTGGCGCGCAGAACCGGTAAAATCACCATGACCGGCGAATCCGAGATGTCGACTGCGGTGCCGGGAATATTTTTATCCATTCGGCTCACCCAGCCCGGGTGGCGGAATTGGTAGACGCGCTAGCTTCAGGTGCTAGTGACCGCAAGGTCGTGGAGGTTCAAGTCCTCTCCCGGGCACCATTTATCATTCTGATTTCTTCTAATTTTGTTATAAAACCCTTGTTTTATAAGGCTTGGCGGTCTTTTAGTTTCTGAAACGCTCTGGAATATTCTGATATAATCTAACCCTCTTTGAGGGGTAAATTGGGGGGCAAAATGCTTACTGACAGAAAAATAAAAGCGGCGAAGCCGGCAGATAAAAAATACAAACTCTACGATACACACGGGCTATTTTTGCTTGTGCGAGAGAGTGGCTCGAAGTCTTTTTTTGTCCGCTATACATTGAGTGGCCGGCGCAGGGAGGCGTCGCTGGGTAAATATCCCGCCTTATCACTAAAATCAGCGCGGCTACTAGCCGCTGAATACCAATCCATTGTCGCACAAGGCAATGACCCTCGTATCGTTAAAAAACAGATACAGTTAGTAGATGATACAAGTTTTAAAACTGTCGCTGGAGAATGGCTCACAAAAGGGAAAACAAATGTCAGCGATGATCATATCGCTAGAATCGGCAGCCGATTAAAAAATCACGTCTATCCGTATATTGGTCATAAATGCGTTAAACAGCTGCGAACACCAGACATTAAAGAGGTACTGGATACCATTATTGACGCCAAAAAATTTGAAACGGCCGAGCGTTGCCGGGGTTATATTTCCGAAGTGCTTTGTTATGCGATTATGTCCGGCCTGTGTGAATTCGACGTGACTACACCACTGCGCGGTTATGTGAAAAAGCCACCTGTCAAACATCGTCCTGCGCTTATTGAATTGCGAGATGTTGCATCGATGCTACAAAAAATATGGGATTATAGCGGCACCGTTCGTGTACGCTATGGCTTGCGTCTGTCGGCTTATTCAATGCTGCGTCCGGTGGAAGTGAGGACGGCCGAATGGTCAGAAATCAACTGGGATCGACAGCTTTGGGAAATCCCTGCCGAAAAGATGAAAATGCGACGGCCACATATTGTACCTTTAACGACACAAATTGCTGATGTATTAAAGGCAATGCAACCATTTACCGGTGACTGCCGTTATATTTTTGCCCAACCACCCCGCGATCAGCCGATGAGCGAGAATGCGATTAATAGTGCTCTAAAACGTATGGGATATAAGGGCGAGCAAACTGCACACGGGTTTCGTGGAACCGCATCAACGCTACTTTATGAGCAGAATTATCACGGTGACCATATTGAAATGCAGCTTGCCCACGTAGAAAAAAAGGAAACCAAAGCCGCCTATAACCATGCCCGCTATCTCAAACAACGTCGGCAGATGCTACAGGATTATTGTGATTTTTTAGACGGCCTGCGGTTGGGGACAGTCGACACCAATGAAATTGAATAGGAGACTACCTTTAGTCTTGGAGATTTTTCATACAAACAACTCCTTTTGCCTTACTTCGTGTTCAAATCTTTTTATACTGTCTCTGAAGTAATCGCAGTCCAATTCAAAGCCAGTAAAGGCCATTTGACGCTTGGCGCAAGCTATACGACTACTACCACTACCAAGATGAGTATCCAGTATTTTGTCTCCCTCTTTAGCGTATTTTTCTAAAATCCATTCGTATAATTTGACTGGCTTTTGAGTAGGGTGTATTTTCATTTCTCTATTATTTCCCCCCGTATTTGACAATCTGATTAAAGAAGACGGGCGATCAAATGAAGTCCAAGCCATTTCCCATTGTGAAAAATTATCCCAAGGTTGAACTTTATCCCAACAGATACAGCAGCGCGTTGCCGGCAATTTAAAGTAATTTCCTCCAAATATAATCTGATTTTTGCTTATTCTAAAAAGTTCATCAAAATAATCACTGGATGGCTTAACATCCCAATCAAGCTTCATTTTATTTAATGCTCGGTTCTTTAATTTTCCTGAGCCTTTAGAAAAACGCGCTTTTCGTAGTCTATTAGCGACACTATCTGATGTATTACTTTTGTTTTTCGTTTTATTAGCTCCCATCCTCATATTGGGGGAATCAATTCCATAAGGTGGATCAACAATTGCTAAATCAAATTGATTGTCACCCATTTTTTTCATCGCTTTGAGACAATCATCATTATAAATAACGCTGTTTTTTCCGTTATCGTATATATGGTTATGCGATTTAATCATTTGTCATCACCCTTTTTTCTCTCTCTCTAATTTTTCTTACACAAGCCATAATTTCATTTAGATCATCAGTGGTGATTGGCGGTAAAGTGGCCTTTCGGTTTTCGCTTAAAATTATCCAGGCTTCGACCACGTTTCTGTCCCAATAAGTCGACAGGCCATTGTTTTTTGGTCGAGGAAAATAACCGTTGGTGACGTAGTTGGAGACGGTTGATTCCGCTTTGCCGAGTTTTTCGGCGACTTGTTTTCTTGTTAAATTGTTCACTTAATTATTCCTCATTAGTCCTTAGATACGTCAAAACACCAGCATTTTTTTGTTTTGCTATTTAAACAACTATTCACTGATTTAATACCCAAAAATGGATAGCGTTTACTGCCCTTGAGCGCGCTTTTTAGCTCGGTCATCGGTGGGATACGGATACCGAAATAACCACAGCGCACCTCGTATTCTTTCATGTTGATGCCCATTAATCCGTTCTTGCCGCAATGATCGAGCATCAGTTCTCTATTGCTGCCAGCCTTATCTTTCAAGTATTCCAGCGTTTCAAAAAATTCATCTACCATCGGGTGATCGCGATTCATTGCCGTTTGGCGGTTTTTGGCCATATCGATCAGGGCTTCTTGAACCGCGACGGCCTGCTCTTTAGTTAGTCCGATGAGACCCTTGACCGCATTGAGCATTGCTAACAACTGGGCGTGGTTTTTGGCGATGCGCGAAATTTTGATCTCAGGCTGTTCGGAAAGATACTTGTCGTATCGCGCGTAGCTTTCACGGTATTTGTCCAATATCTGTTTTTCTTGGCTAAGTATTTTGATAAGAAAATAACTGAGCTCATCCGTGGATAAACGTTCTAGGTATTCTGCACTGGCCTTGGATTCTGCATTGTGCTTATCGCGCGTAAAATACAGATGGCAAATCCGTTGTAAAATGGCTTCACTAGCATCGACCGGATTGTTTTGACTGATGACGATGGCGCCGCGAAAAGGTGGTTCGTAGGTATCGTTGCCGCTGTTTTTGACACCTCGCCCGCGAAATGGCCGGCCGTTGTACGCGGTTTTTAATTCATCAAAATCAAACTGCCGCACTTTGGCAGTTTTTACGTCTTCCTTATCCGACTCGATTAATACGACAGGCAGGTTAGACACTTTGTTAAATGATCGGCTGCGCATGGCGAGTGTTGCCGTATTTGGATTCATGCCCTCGTGATTGTCCCGACCATACAGTTTCCAAAGAAATTCCAATAACGTTGTTTTACCAGATCCCGCTTCACCGACGACTTCAAGAAATGGATAGGATTTGTTATAGGCCCTGATTTGCTCGGCAAATAATGTGCCAATCCAATAAATCAGGGCGACAATACCCTGGGTACCAAAGGCGTTGAAAACGTGTGGCAACCACTTGTCGTTATATTCCAGTTTGTCTTTGTTGATGTCCATTTCAATGCTTGATAGTGGCTTGACCGTATGTTGTTTGCCGATTTCAAAGTAATCCTCTTGATTGATTTCATACAGTTTGCCGTTGGCCATGGCGAAATCGTTAAATACGTAGATGCCCCGAGTCTTGTCATAGCCGACAAAATCAATGGTCTCAACCGTTTTGATATTGCGTAGTTGGGCCTTCATGATGCTGTCAAGCTGAGATGATGTACCGGTAAAAATTGCCCCGGCACTGACTGAAATTAGCCGCTTTTTAAAGTCGCCGGCGGTGGAAGTTGCAGAAGCCGAAAAACGCGCTTGAATACTGCGTCCGTTTGGATGCGTGATACTGAAATAATAAAAACTTTCATCTGTAACATCATTACGCAAAAAGTACAAAGCTTTGGGGTAGCAGGTCGCTATTTCGACAACGGCTGACGACTCAATGAGTGCTCTCTTTTTAATCTCATCGACATCGACGCTTTCCCCGTCTCGTTCGGCTGCATCACTCAACATCTCATAAGTTTTGTTGTATTTGCCAAAATCCATGTCAAACCAATATAGGCGATTGTCAAAGGCAAAATGAAATTGATTATAGCCATCGCGCGACCATATTAAATTGCCTTTATCGGCTGCAGATTTTGCCGTTAGCAGACTGCCTCTGTGTAGGGCATCTTCAATGCCGCTATCGTTCAGCAATCCCATCTGCCACATTTCGTTCCAATCGCCGTGGATTGGTTGTGCGGCCGCTGTTGGTATGCTGCGTTTTTCACATTCTGCAATGTGCTTTTTAGTGGCACTCCTACCGGCAATATCACTATCCATCGCCCAAATGATTTTTGGTGGGCGTTGTTTGGCTTTGCTACGTGCGTTTAACAGTTCGGTGATGGCCTCGTTGGGAAAGTGCTTTGCACTGATATTGCTGACGGCAACAAGGCCGGCGTGTTGCAAGGCAATGGCGTCAAAAATGCCCTCAGTAACCCATATTTCAGTGGCTTTGCTGAGGTCTTGATTGCCTGCCCACCATTTGCCTTTATAACTGCCTAGCGCACGGCCTTTCTGCCCGCCAAAACGCTCGGGGCGGTCAATAATGCGTTCCCATTGTGATCCCGGGCCAATAGTGAATCGCACCGTGGCCGAACCGATCTTTTTTTCTGCATCAAAGTAGGATTCCTGCGTATAAAGCCCAACCAAGCGCCCCAGCGTAAAACCGCGGGCGTCACGCAAGTAGGCTTCGGCGGCCGCATTGGGGTTTTCCTTGGTCTGTGGATGATTTTTTGACCAATCTTCAAATAGGTCGGGATACAGCGATTTGATATGCTCGCTATAGTCGCATTTGTTTAAGCGATTACATTTTACGACCCAAGGAGAGTCAGCAAAGGCAAATAGCTCACGTTTTGCGCAATTTGGACATTTTCCTTGCTGGAACCACTCTCCGCGTGTTTTGAATCCATAATCATGGACTAGTCGCTGTTTAACTTGATTGCGTAAAGCATCATTCATATTATTGGTCATTGCTTGCTTCCGTTGCTACAGCTAAGGGTGGAATAATGGTTTCTGTTACCTGTGTTATGGTTTTAAAAGCGTGCCCGCATTCGGGATTTTTACACAGAAAGTAACGTTCGGTTATAGTATCGGTCGCTGCCCGCGTTGTGGTTACATAGGCTTTGTGTTGACAAGTTGGGCAGCGTTGGCTATGACTGCGGTTTCGTGTTTTCATAGGTTATGGATAAGGCGATAAATCATTTGGCAATCTGAAATTGCCTGATGTGGTTTTAGGTCTTTTATATGGATATTTTCTATCTCACAAGCAGTTGCTAAATGTATATAGCCATTTTGGTTCAAATGGTCGTTAAACGTATGCTTATCAAGCTGTTTAAGGTAAGCACCCTTAACATCATAGACCGTCGCGTTTTGTAATTTTCTAGGCGTGTGGTAAAGCCGCATTGTTTGCAGCAGCATCATAATGTCGAAGTGAATGCGCCAGCCGACAATTATTTTCCCGGCCACCGCCGCCATGATGGTTTGAAAGCAACTTGAAAAGCTGGGCTGTTGTAATAAGGCTTGATTGTCAATGCCGTGGATGGCAAAGGCTTCGTTGCTCACTTTTCGGCGCGGCTTGAATCGCTGATTTATCAGCGTTTCTCCATTATCTGCACGTAAAATGGCCAGTTCGATAATTTCATCTTTATCACCAACGCCTGTGGTTTCGGTGTCTAAAATGACGGCGTTGGATAAATCAAGCGCAAATGGCATAATCAATTTCCTCCATGTTATCGATACTCATTGTCATCGTGTCTTTAGATGGGCTGTGTACAAGCGAAGTCACCGTCATGGCCACAGCAAGTTTTAAGTCATCAGAGCACAAACGAATGCGCTCACCCACAAATGTGTCGTCTCTGTGTGCAACGGTAACAACGTTTTTGTGGCCGCTAAAAACAGCAGCAAAGGTTTTTTCCAGTAAGTGAAAAGTTGTCATATCTGTATCCTTACGTTTAACTGAAACAAAGAAATAGCAGGGGCAGTAGAAATACACTGAACATGCAAACGATAAATTCAAAAAAATGGTAAATAATTTTATTAATCATTGTTAGATTCTGTTTTTAAAAATTCTAGGCGAGCATCTTCCGGCGTAGCAATCGGCATTGCTCGCCCGGCTTATGTAAATTTATGTAGTCGTTATTGTGTGCCGGTGCGTGGTTCTTTTGATTCAAGATATCCCGCGGCAACTAGTGCATCGATAATTAGAATCGAGGCTTGACCATCGAGGCTGCGGAGATTGTCTGCACAGTAGCGTTCGTACGCCGTGCGATGTTCCACCGATGGCAGTCGCACAAGAAAGGGCTTTGCCTTTGTTGTGTTTGTGCTTTGATTTGATTTCATGGCATAATGTCCTTTTTGTAACAGATTGTAACTCAATGTAACGGGTCGTAATTTACCTTTTTAGGTGAATTTTGTCAAACAATTAATCTAAAAAAGTGAAAAATAGAATACGTGAGGAAAGAAAAAAGCTAGGGCTGAGTCAGACACAACTCGCTGAAATGGTTGGGTTAAAGCTGAATGCTCAAAGCAAATATGAGCGTGGTGAAACAGAACCCAAAGCAAGCTACTTCATTGCTTTAGATGACATTGGAGCAGATATTCACTACATACTAACTGGTGAGCGTATTGAAGGTGAAATCATAAGTAATGAAGAAAAATTTTTGCTTGAAAAGTATCGCCAAGCCGATAAGCGTAAACGGCAAATGATTTTGGGCATGCTGATTATGGACGATAAAACCATATTGCGCGCCGTCGCCGGTGAAACCGGGCAGGGCAAGGGGTCGAAGGTAGCTAATAACAAAATAGGTAATATTTCTGATTCAACCGTTGGTAGCCTTAAACAAACCGGAGACAATGAAATTGGGGATATTACCGGTTCAGAATTAAAAAATATCACTCAAGAATAACTACGCGACATGAATGCAAGAATCGGCGATATTTCGTATAGCACAATCGAAAAGATTGAACAAAAAATTGAATACAATACGGAACTGTCTAAGGAAATTCGTGAAGCAATTTTGTTAATTACTGCCTTAATGAAGGAAGACTTGGAATGGAAGCGAGCAGAACGCGGTAAAACCATGATAGAAAGGTTAGTCGCAGAAAAAAGAAACTATGGCTTTTGGGTATTTAATAGGTGGTTCCTTTTATCTTTAGTACCTGTCGTTCTGTATGTACTGGCGGCTGTGGGGTTGAATGTACTTCAACCGCTGTATAGTTATTTTAACGAAGCTGGATTTTCGTTTTCTACGGTTATGACAGCTTTTAGCTGGATCGGACAAAATATCAGTGCAAAGGGAAACACACTATCGACTTTCTTTTTGGGAACCCTCGTTTATGGGGTTTTTTTTGCGTTGATTGCATTTGGAATTGGAAAATTTCAGGCAAAAAGAAAATATTCCCCAAAGTTTCGTGATGTTGTAGAAAAGTATGGACTGAGGGATCAGTGAAATGAAAAGTTTCTTAGATAGTGTACATGGTTTTCTACTACTTGTAGTCATTTGCTATGGTTTTTATTTGGGATTTGGTGATGCTGATTATGCATGGTGGGAGATTGTTTTAATTTGTTTTATCCTTATGATAATTATTTCTTTACCATTTGCATTTTTGGAGAAAGCATTTGGTTTAGACAATGACAATTCTAAGAATGCAACACCTTATTCAGATGAAGAGATAGAGTCGCTATTAGATGATGAAACATTCGATTATCCATACGATGATGACCCCAATGGTCTATGGTCCGATGAGCATCGCCGTGATTTTTATGAAGACCTTGATGAAAGTGATTTAATAGTTGGTAATCGTTATAAATTGTTGTACACGGACTATTATGGTAATACTACCAAACGCAATATTGTACTAAAAAGCGCCAGTCACAATAAACGTGGTGATTTGGTTTTGCGGGCATGGTGCGAATTACGTGGTGATATGCGTAGCTTTAAAGTACGAAATATCGAGGAGATGATTGATTTGGAAACCGGTGAGTTGGTTGTTTAGAAATACTAAAGGAAAAGTGAGGTAGTTATGTCGAATAAAGGCAGAAAAATAAGTGAAATTCAAGCAGAGGTTTGTGCCCAGCCGGCAAAAAGGGGAGAGGTGTGGAGAGCTGCGCGAAATAGCTTTCAACCAGCCAAGACGATAGGAAAATCAAACCAACCTATCAAGAACGTACAACTAACGCCAAAACCACCGATGCCCAAAGACAAATAAAATTATTTAAAACGCGCCTCAAGTAGGGTGATATCATTGCGGGGAAAATAGGTAATTAAACTTCCCATTTTACCGAGTGTCTCATCGTCTTCTGACCACTTACCCTGGCTGTCGATAAATTTATCAACATAAAAAGCGATCCCGTCATCGTCAATGAGGCATGGGGTGAATTCCTCGTTCTGAAATTTCGCAGTGTCACTACAATGGTATTTACGTCCATTTTTCAAGGTAACTGTTAATTGGGTAATTGTAACTCCTTTTCTGGTGGCTAAGGTATTCCAAACATCCCCCTCGTTGGTTTCGTAGGATATATGAGCTTTACGCAAAAGCTCATTAAATCTTTTTTTTCCAAACTTATTCCACAAAAAAGCGATAATTGGCCCAATTACAATAGACGAATAAGCAAGAGCAGAATCGAAAATCGTCAACAACAAACCGGTAGGAAACCCAAAAATGAGAATCATCATCCACATATCTGTTATTTTTTCCGTTTTTCGATAATCACGATGCGCAATAACGTAGCCAATGTAGCCGGAAACAATAACTGCTTGAACTTGAAATGGTAAATCTAGTAAACCTTGCATTTTTTCACCTCGTAAGGATTATAACACTTTCTTTTGCCTCCGCTCACATTCTATCCCCGTTATAAAGCCGCTGTCACCCAGTTCATGGGTGGCTTTTGTGATGATCCAATCGGTGTGGTCAATTTTGGGTTTAAAACCCTGGGCCCTAATAGGCGTTTCCGGAAAAAGGTGCGGCATGGCAAAAGCAAGGCGTATCGAAAAGGTTGCCACACCGCGTTGTAATCGTTTTAACTCTGCATCCGCTGCCGTTTGAGCACTGTCTTTGTTTGGGAATGCTTTTTTCAAGCTGGTCGTTTTTTCCTTGTTACCGGCTAACACCCAAACCTTTTTCTTTTTACCAACGTCGCGATAATAGGCTTTGACGCCGGTAACCTTTTCGCGTTCGGATAGACTATAGCGATGCTGATCCCCGCTGGTTCGGGTAATAGTGACCGCAGGTAACGGTTGTCCGCTGGCGCTTTTGGCTTCGCCGGCGCGAATAAACAGCAAAGTGTCGTTTTTAATGGTGCCTATGGCATCGTGTTCCTCTGCCAATCGGGTTAATAAGTTGGCATCGGATTCGTTACTTTGAATTTTGTGGGTTAATTTTATGTTCGCCAGCCCATCACTGACACGATATTGCAAATGGTGTTTTTCAGCGATTGTTTTAATCAGTTCAGCGATAGTCTGTGACGGGTAGCTGACGGATTTGCGCTCTAACAAAGATTCGCGGAAATCGGCCGATTTGGCGGAAAGTGACAGGTTGTCCGGCGCTCCACTGTGTTCTATGGTATCGACAATATAGCACCCCTTATTAATCATTGGGGTTCCGCGCCAACCCAATGCCAAACGCAGTTTTGCCCCGCGCTCCGGCAACGGAATGGCACCGTCGGTGTCATCGAGGGTTAGCGATAGCGTGTCAGCTTCAAAGCCTCGATTATCGACCAGTGATAGATTGATAATACGGGTTGAAAGCTCTGCCGTTACATCCTTATCATCAATAAACAATTGCCATGTCGGTGTTCGAGATGATGCGGTTATTTGAAAGTCGGGTAATTCAATCATAGTATGAAACCGATTAGGCCCGTCATTGCCCCGATTAAATCCAACTGATCATCACCAACCCGCTTTAATTTGAGGGTAAATTCAATTTTTCTTGGCTGGCCATTGTCAAAAAACTCGGTAGCTGTATCGTCAATGCTTTCGCAAACGTAAAGTCCATATATTTTTCCCGTTCTCTCAACCAGCGGCCAAGCATCGCCGCGATCGGCCATCGCCCGGGCTAATTCCAACGTGACACGGCCACCGGTTAATTCAGGATACAGCTGTCCGGGTAGGGTAATTGTTTCATCGCCCTGACCTAAAAATTGTGCGGCCGGCCGCAGCCCTACCCGTGAATTGGTAGGGTGCCGCCACGTGGTGGCACGTTGTAATTCTTGATATGGCAGCGTGTTTAGGCCAAACACGAACATGCCCCAGCTCATCATCATATGGTTTCACCTATGGTTGGTTTCGGTTGTTTTTGGGTTGTCTTTGTTTATCTTTTGTCTCTTTTGTGAGACAATAGGGTCATGGAAGAATATATTATTTTGCAGTCTGAAACCTTTAAACGCTGGCTTAAGAAACTGACAGTCTCCGATAGATTGAGGATTTTGACACGCTTTGAGCGTATTGAATCGGGCAATTTTGGCGACCATAGGTGGTTTGGCGATATCGGCGAGTTGCGTTTTTTCTTTGGTGGTGGGTATCGTGTTTATTACACCATCAAAAACAAAACCGTTGTCTTTTTGCTGTGTGGGGGCGATAAAAGCAGTCAAGATAATGACTTTAAAAAAGCCAGGCGCATATTGCAAGATGTTCCTGATAACCCAACTGAAGATGAGGATTAAATAATGAAAAAAGAAAAATTTAGCCGCCTTGACCCAGCGGAATTTCTGGAAACCGAAGAGGAGATGCGTCTGTACCTGCAAATCACTTTGGAAGAAAACGGGATAAAAAGTTTTCAGCGTGCACTGGGTACGGTTGCCCGTGCCCGTGGCATGAACGAACTGGCTGAAAAAACAGGGCTGGGGCGACAAAACCTGTATAAAGCGCTTACCGAGGAGGCAAACCCCAAAATAGAAACAATTAGCAAGGTAGTCGAAGCACTGGGTATGAAATTGACCGTGAGTGCCTAGATGACGAACAAAATGAGAGCTATTCACCCCGGTGAGCATTTGCGTGAAGACTACCTTGAACCACTGAAAATGTCGGCATCGGCATTGGCGGTTGCCCTGCGTGTACCCGCCCCCCGAATTAACGGCATTGTGCGTGAAAAACGTGGTATCACCCCCGATACGGCGTTGCGGTTGGCGAGATACTTTAACACTACCGCCGAATATTGGTTGCGCTGGCAGAATGCTTATGATTTGAAAATGGCAAAAGCCAAAGCGCCCGCTATGTTGGCGGCGATTACGCCTTGCGAAATGCTGACCCATCAGTAAAATCTTTTTGAAGTGGTGAATCATCGTACATCTCCTATTAGCGCGCCACCACCACGCTGGGCCGCGTTCGCCATCGCCGCGCCGGCGGCATTAGCGATTTTGTGCCCGGCGTTGGCAGATGTGGCGTTAATGTGCTGCGTAACGTTTACATGCTGCGTCAGGTGGCGTTGATTATTATTGTGTATTGTGCCCGCTACGCTGCGTGTCTTTCTGACTTTGTTGGCATTTGCCTGATAGCTTTTTACTCTGCCGCCGTAGGTCGGTTGCAGTCCGACTACGCCGCGGGCACTGTCTTTGACAAAGTCTAAAAAACTCGGTCCATCACCGATGCCTATCGCATTTTTTCCCAGTTGGCCCCAGTCTTTTTTACTCATACCCATAATGCTTTTGAAGCCGCTGATGACTTTATCAATCATATTCAATAGGCCACCGAAAGCTGATTTTAGTGTTGCGATAATTGGCTCTGCAATACTTAGAAACACTTGAAACGCCGCACCGAAATCAATACCCACATAGTCGCCAATTTTTTTAATCCAATCCCATAATATTCTGACCGGTGACAGCACAAAATTTATCGCCGATTTTGCCATGATTTTTGCGTTATCCCAAGCAATACCCCAATCGCCATTTAATATCGCGACAACCACGCCAATGCCACCACTGACAAAATCAATTGCATTTCTGACAAGTGGTAATTCAGTAAGGGTTTTAGCAAACGGATTGGTATTAAACCATTGAACAACTTTCCCCCAATTTTGATAAAGTAAGGTGACGGCCGTAACAATTCCCATGATGACAATAGCAAAGGGATTGGCCATTAAAATGCCGAGTAATACTTTGAAAGCACCACCTAACATAGAAAGTAGCGGTAGCGCCTTAGAAACAATCGTCAAGGTGCCGATCGCGCTTCCAGTGAGCATCAATAGCGGCCCGAGGGTGGCCAATGCCAAGGTGAGCGCGATAATGGTTTCCGTCAGTTTTGGGTTGGCTTTCATCCAATTGGCGGTGGCTTTGATCAATGGCCTGCCCCTGTCGAGTAGGGCGTTAATGCGGGGAAGTAACTGATCGCCTAGCGTCACCCCCAAATATTTTAACGTGGCAACACTGCGATTGAGGTTTGCATCCGTAGTTTTTACCATACGGTTATATTCTGCTTGCATTTTTTTTGCTCGCAGTTGCTCGTCGGTTAAACTGGCTTGTATTTTCTTCGCCGTGTCAATATTGCCTCCCATCTTTACGACAGTGTCAACAAATTCAGTGCCGATGATAATGCCGAGCTCGCCCATTCCGTCGGCATTCTTTTTGACAGCCTTGGTCAGCTGTTCTAATTTGCCAATCGGATCATTTTTAAAGGCTTTAGTGAATTTATCAGGGTCAATATTCAGTGCATCCCAAGCGGCCGCTTGAGCCTTGGTTAATTTCGCCGTCGAAGTCAGGCGAGCGACGATGGTTTTCCAAGCGCGCCCCGTGACATCATCACGCGCACCGGCATCAAGTGCCGCCCCTGTCAGGCCTATAAAGGCATTCTCATTGATGCCAGCTTCAGTAGCCATCCCTAAGCTGCGATTGGCGACATCCAATACATTTACCGCTCGCATTTTTCCCATATCACTGGCAAGGTTGGCCTTTTCGAGCAAAGCCTTTAAATAAGCCGTATTGCCTTTGTTTTTCGTTGATGCCATGATGCCGAGTGCCATTTGTGACAACTCTCCAACTTCCATGTCCAAGGCAACCGCACCTTTAATAAAATGTTTACTGTAAGCTTCCCATTTACCGGCAGCAACCCCCGCGGCGCCCATCTCTTCGTACATCGCGGCAATGTCTGCTTGGGTCTTGCCCGTTTGCATCGACAATTCAGCGGTACTTTGTTTGACTTTTTCCATAAACGCAACTTGCTTGGCCATGTTGCCATCAAATTCCGGCGCAAATTTGGCGACACTAGCAAGCGATTTTTCAACGAGAATTGCCTCACGCGCAGCCAATGTCATACCACCAGCAACGGGCAGACTGATATTGCGTGTCATTTTGCCACCGGTATCACTAAAACGGCCGGCAGTGTTCTGTAATGCTCTGAACCGTCGTGCTTTTTGATTTAACTGACCAAGTGCCTTTTTTTGGTCATTGATTTTTCCCGTAGTAGCTGCAATTTCAGCCTGTAAACGGTTTTCTGCAGCCACCAAGTTATGGGATACCCGGATTCCCTTGGCTTGCATTGCCATCTGCTGTTTTTGAACCCCTTTTAACGCCTTATTTAACGTGCGCAAGTGAGCATTGTTCTTTTTCACGAGACCGGCCATGCGTGCAGCCCGCGCATTAATTGACTTAAAGGGTACGGTGACTTTGTCTAAGACACCTAAAACCACTTGTAATTTTAGTTGATTAGCCATATTATTAACTTATGGAGATGATAGTTGTACTTGTTTTTTCAGCAGTGCTTTTGTGGGTGGCCACAATGGTTTGTGGTTCTCTCGTCGTCTTTGCATGGAAGGTCATACATTCCCTGTATATCCTTATCGTTGAAATCACCCGTCTTTTCCAGCTTCGGCAAAATTAATCGCCCTCTGATTCCAATCCAACAGTTCAAGCAGTGATAGTTCGCCCATTTCTCTCAGTGAAAAATGAAATAAATGGGCGATATTTGCCATTGCATCCTCTACGCAGTCGGGGGCTGTGTCGAGGTTTCCATAAAAGCTGAGATAACCTCCATTACCTCGCCCAAGTCAGCAAAGCTAAATTGATAAACGTCTTGTTCAGTTAACGCCGGTGATGAAATGCGGGGCAAGAGTTTTGCCAGTGCATCTGTATCAAATTGCATCACATCTAGCAGTTTTAGACCGCGAAGATCGCCTGCCTTTGGTTCGCGCAAGTCGATTTGCTTGATCGTCTTATCGCCGCGTGTAATGCCGGTTACGAGGTTTAATTTTTTTGTTTGTGACATAAGTTTTCTCCGTTTTTTTCATTTAAATAATTACCCGACATCCGTTGATGCCGGGTGATTTTGTAGTTGTTACGCCCCGATATTACGCTTGTGCTCTTCAAGGCGGTCTTTTCCGTACCACTTTTCGACCATATTGGGGATATCAATTTCACAGACTTCGGTGCCGTTATAGATAATGCGTACATACGACAGTGCCAGTTTAAACTTGTGCTCGGTGTCCTCGCCCGATTTGGCATTCGGCAATTCTATTTCCTCGTAGCGTCCCGTGGTTTCGATTTCCAGCGGATAAGTGTCACAACTATCATCAGCTGCCAACGAACCGGCAAAGCGCGATTTGATGGCATCGTGACGACAAGCCCCCATGTGGCGCATCATCTCTGCCTCTAGCCCGCCCATAGTGACAGACATTTCCAAGCCCTCTAGGCCCATATCCATCTTTAATGGCGCATTCATGCCGCCGCCGCGGTATTCTTCCATTTTTCGGGTAAATTTGGGGGGTTCTATCTCCAAGGCACGTCCCACATAGTTATCACCGTCCAGAAAGAAATTAAAGTGTTTAATTTTGCTCGGTAGTTTCATCTTGTCACCTCATTAATTGGATAAAATCACGGCGTATTCGGTCAAATACTGATCAGTGATTTTCTGAATTAGTGTTAAATCTTCCAGCGGTGGAACCGGGGTGTAATCATAGTGAATGATTAGCTTACCGCCTTTCAATGTTGTCGGGCTGTTGGCCTCTTCATCGTACCAAGCGCGACCACCAACTAAGTGCCCCAGCGCTACACGGCTGCGAATCTCAGCGTTAATCGTGGCAATAATATCTCGCACCAATTGCACTGACATAGGCTTATCCACCGCCCATTCCAAAGCGTCGGCGATAATTTCGCGAATGATTTGACCACTGCGTACCGTTGTCTCAAAGGCAAATAGATTATCTGATGAACAGGTACGAAGCCCCCATAAACGGTAGCCGCCGCGGCTGGCAAAGGTGGTAATTTGATTTTCATTAAGTACAGCAGCGTCAGTTGCAGGGTCGGTTAGCGACCATGAAACATCGTGCGATAATGCAGCCACACCGTTTACCGGCATGTTGGAAATCGAGTGATGCCACCCGTGCTTTTCATCAATCAATGCCCGCATGCCCGCGGCAATGGCCACCGCCGGTTTTTCAATGCTTATCCCCGTTTTTGCATCAATGCCCATGTGATTGGGCCACAGCAACTCCAATTCGCGCTGGGCAAAACTTTGGCGATAGTTAATTGCTTCTGTGACGCTGTCGCCGACAGCAGAGGCATAAGCAAAACCATTGAGTTTTTGTGCAGCACTTGCCAGCGCATTGGCGACCTCGACATGCTCATCTAAAAAGCCGGCAATTAAAATGCGCGGAGTGATACCAATACGCGATGACGAAACTTCCAATGCTTGAATGCCCGCCAGTGTATTGGCCTTTGTTTCATCTACCGTCGCCCCCTGAGCAACGCGAACAATGACAATCCGAGGCCGGACTTGGCCGTGAATTTCAGTTAAATTGTTTAATAGCGTGCCATCTGAACCGGCGACTGTCATTGCCTCGTAAATATTGGTGAATAACACCGGTTCATTAAGTGGCAATGCCGTAGCATCGGCATTTGGCGCGGTGGCGACTAACCCGATGACACTGGTGCTAAATGGTGTAGTAGGGCGTGAACCACTGTTGTCTTCAATCGTGGTGATACCGTGTTTGTAACTTGTTGCCATAGTGGCCTCCTATTTCTTTGTCGTTGCCGCAGTTTCGCGGCCATAATTTTTTAATGCTTGGTAGACATCGTCAGGCACGGCGACTTTTATCGGTTGAGCGCCCGGTGCCGATAGTTGACTTATTCCGTCGACATCGCCCAATTCAACGATAGTTCCACGTTGTAGCCTTTGATGTTTGATTGTTACGCAGCGTTTGAGAGTGAGTTGCTGCGTTGCTTTTTTTGCTGCCATGTTGTCGTCTCCATTGATTAGAGTAATTTGGCGATTTTCGCCAGTTGGTTGGGGCTGAAACGCCAGCCCTGTTCGCCGCCAATGGCTTGCCAACACCATTCGCTGCAGAAAAATCGATTGCCACGTTGTTTAAAAGGTAAAAATAAGCCCAGCGCCCCCGGCAAATCGTAACGTTTTTGCTGTGTCTTACTAAAATAGCGACTAATTTGATAGCTTTTTTCAGTCACAGGAATTAAATCCCAATGACTTTCGGGTAGTTCCATCAAACGACTACGCACGCCGTTGTCACGAATTGAAGCCGAATAACACAAATAGCGCCCGTCCGGTTGTAAAATCGCAAGTTCACAATGGCTGTAGGGCCCTCGGGTAAACAAACGTGTGGCATCATCAATAAAACGGTCTTTAAAAGTGCGCCATGACCGCACCCGTTGTTTGTGTCGATAAAAAGCTAAGTAAGTCATTCGTCACCCACGCTAGTTGCATCTAAGCCGCGAATCTGTTGACCCCTGCCAGCACCGATCAGTCCTGCTTGTTCTAGCATAGTAAGGCCTTGGACAATTGCCGGATCATCAAGATTAATTTCTTCGGCTAGTTGAATTTCAGTGGCAAAAATAGAGAGGGCTATTTCAATCTCATCAGACAATCCAGAGACCTTATCAGGTCGAATTAACAAAACCTTTTCTTGCGGTAACAGGCGGTTTAGTAACTGCAGCCTTGTCAAGAATATCTGACGTTCCGGCTGGGCAGGTTCAAATGTCCCGGTTTCCGTATCGTAGACATAATGATTAGCGGCATCAATTTCGTCAGGTATCTCAACCATGTCCTCCAACTGCCAGTCAATCTCCTCATCTTCAAAGGCAGGAAGTGCCTGCAACTGTGCAATCGCTGTTATTGGATTTTCAACAACGACCAGGCGTTCAATACCGCGTTTTCTTTGGTTGGTTCTTTGTAGTACTGCGTAAATCATATTAATCCCCTAAAGTTGCAAAATAATCTATAGTCTGAGTCTGTCCGGGTATAGCGTAGACATAGATTTTGAAATAGCTGTTAAAACGAATGCCGCCGGCGATATTTTCGGTGTGATCAATGACACTGCCAATCCATTTGCCATCAACGTTTAACTTGTATTTGACCTGCGCAGAGCGACCCTTTAATAATCGCAAAAAACCACTACCCGATACCGTTACCTTGTACCCAGCTTGGCCGGCGTAAACAATGCCGGAAAATTTTCCGCTGGCGCCACTGGTTGGGGCTTTTTTAATGGCGGTCACGCGTGACAATATGGTATTGGCCGTTGATTGTGCGGCGCGCGATGACACGCTCGTATTCAAATTATCCAGCTTGGCGGCCCGCGATGAAGTGTAGTACGCACCATTTGCACGAGATGATATATCGGCATCCAAGCGACTTAACACTCGCGATGCACCGGCATTTACATTTGATGCCCAATTATTTGACAAACGCGTATTTAACGCATTCGTCTTGCCGCCGTAGCTGTCTATTTTTGCCTGTATTGTTGCGAGTTTTTGTTGATTTGTTTGCACCGCTTTTGTCACTTCCTCGGTGCCGATTGGATCAAACATAATGACCTCCTATGATGATGTGATGCCAGTGATGTCGCCACCGGCGTTTCGGTTAATCGTGTAGGTCGTTGTCTGACCTAAATAAGTAATGGCATATTGCACGACTCTGTCATCGTCGCGTTGTAAAATTTCTGTGATTCGAGATTGGCCGTCGATGACCTCTGTAACCGTACTGATTTCCCCGGCCGCATTGCGGGTGACTTGCGTACTTTCGGGAATAAATAACGCGGTTTGACTAAGCGTTTTTAACTGTTCAACCAAGGGATTTAGCCGTGCGACCTCATTTTGTAAGTCGGCAATCGGTTGAGTACTGGACTGGCTAATTTGGTGCAGTGCAGAATCAATCAAATCCAAACCTTGACGCAGGCGCTCAACATCTTCACTCAGCAAATTGTTGACGTGCGGTTTAGGTAGGTTTAAATGGGTGGTTTTATCGTCGATCATACTGTCCTCCTTAATTTTCGATAACCAATGTGCGCAGATTGGCCAGTTGTGGGCGAGCCCCGGCGTGACCGGAGAGTCGCAGCTCAACTTGTACCGTAGTCGCACTAATGGTGCTGCCGGTTTCGTAAGTGAGCTCCACTTGACCATCATCCAACTGCCTGTCACCAATGCGATCGAGCGCTTGCCAATCAGCTTGTGTATCTGTTCGAGTGAAAGTCTGCAGCTGACTGCCGGCCGGTAAGAAAGCGTCAATCAACACCCGCACCCGGCAATTTGCCCCGGCTGGAATGGCGCGGGTAATGTAATTGCCTGTGTTTTTTATTTTTCCGGTAATCACCTGAATATGCTTGTGCAAAATTGGGGCAGTAGTTGTTGTCCCCATCAATTTTGCAGTAAAGGTTATTTCGCCCGATATCGGTTCATTAAAAGCCGTTGTTTGACCGTCGGCTAGATGGAGTACACGACCATCTGGCATGGTGGCCACAATGGTCACATTGTCACCACCACCAATAATTTCACGGGTAAAAAATACCGCGATATCCGTTATTTCAGAAACCGTTAACACGCCGATATCAACGTTACGCGTCAATTGCTGGTAATGCGTAGCGAGTAGTCTAAAGCGCAAGTCTTTATCGTTATGTGGTGTCCAAGTGCTGGCGTTACTGGAGGATAATAGCGCGCCCACAGTATAAGGTTGAGCAGTTACCCAACGTTGCTGTTTTTCGTCAAACTCGCCGAGCGTAGCAACTTCCACCGCCGGTTCGGCCTCATCCGAAAGAATGACAATGGCGTATTCAACATTTGCTGAAAGCGCGATGGGAGAATCAAAAACAAAGGTGTTGCTACCTTTAGTCTGTTGACTTGGTGTCAGTGATGCCTCGCCCAAAATCTTTTGTGTGGGAATGCCCACCAATGTTTCGCGGATTTGTGCGCGAATAGGCCGTTGTCCCACTGTACAAAGCCAAACTTCTAGGGCGGCAATTTGTCTTAGTGACGATAGAGTAAATGTCTGTGCTAAGGGATCGTTTTTTATATAGCTAAAGCGTGTGCGACGAAAATTTTCCGTGATTAATTTGCCATCGGCAATAAAGAAAGCGTCGCCACGCGTTCCACCGCGGCCTACGACCTCGACCCTTTTTGTCCCGGCGGGCACTTTTTCAGGAATCGTTATTGAAAATTGCAGTTTCCCGTCGGCATCGGCCTTGACTTGTCCATTGGCAGCAACGGGTATGCCATCAAATGTCACACCGTCTAAAAATTCACCGGCGCCGAATCCCGAAACCGAAACCATGACATCAATAGGGCGGCAAAAAGTAAGAGCTTCGCTTTCTGAGCTTAATAGTGTTAGCGTAGATGATGGCCGTGCGGTGCGCGCCCACAAACTACCGTGAATTAAAACTTCGGCGCTATCCTCTTCGACGATGGCTTGTTTCTTAACAGTCCAGCGGTCAATATCCGGTGACAAATCAACTAATGCCGGTAGCACATCAAACGCCTGATAAGGGTTAATTTGTAGGCATTCGGTCACAGCGTCTTGAGACACGATAACCTGATTTTCCGCTGGCAATGTCATTGGGGCATCCAGCGTAAACCAGTGGGCGGTTGGTGCTATATTTAGCTGCAAAATGCCACCACCGACAATCGCCGTTTGCGGACTTCCTAAATCGCGGAAATTGTCACTTAAAAATGGGTCGGCAAATAAGCCGCGTTTGCGCCCGGCTTCTTGCATACTTGAGGTTTGTTCAAGCCGTGTCTGTGCCAGCATTTCAGTCAGATAATCTAAGCGACGATTATGGGTGTTTAAATCAGACATGGTCACCAGTCGATTGCCGTCTTGGCGAATCGGCCTTGTTTCGGCAGTGCTGGCCCAGTCCTGTTCAATGGTTGCCAGTAAAAGTAAATTGTCAGGCACCGCTGGTGGCAGTGGTGTTTCCGGTGCGGCAATACCAACCAACCACTGCGGTTCCCCCTCACTGTCCAAACACAGGCGGTCTAAGCGTGGTAAATGATAAGTGTAGTCAACTAAAATTAAGGAACCGGAAACAGCGCCGTCAACGACAAAGCCAACATCAGTAATGTCGCTAACCTCCGTCGTGCGGATATAATGATACGTCACTTCATAAGTCGAGCCTGTAGCCGGTTCGGCACCATCTAATGACCAATCAATTTTGCCGGTCATCAGCGCAAAATCATTGCCTTCGACGTAGGTAACATCACCCTGTGATACCGAGATAATGGAAACCACCGAGGCATCGGGCAATAAATCGCTTGAATTATTAAAATTAGCATGCGTCATCGTGACGGTTTTTTCAGCCGTGATGCTAACCTTTTCAATCGCCGAGAGGGGGCGACGGTTGAGCCAAATTCTCTGACTGCCACCACTCGCCAAATGTGGTTCTCCCTCGACCGTCATCATTTGCGGACGGGCGTCAAAATCAATACGGCGGGCAGCCGGGTATTCAATCGCAAAGCCACCGATACGCGCCCGACCCGCATCTATTAAATAGGTTTGTGGTTCTGTACCATCACCGGCAACCGCCCGGACAGATAAACCATTGATGATATATTCACTACCCGTGCTATCAACGTCGTATTTGGCGATTGCCTGCGTTACTGCAGTAATATGGGGCGGCGGTTCTTTGGCCGACAAATAACCGCGTTTGGCTTGGTAGACCGGATAAAAATTAACGGATTTATCATCCCCTAACGGTGGATTTTCCGGTGTTCCCCATTGTGTTTCATAGATTGTTCGCCATGCGCCCGGTTCATTGGCACCACGCGTTCCCACGGCGGGGTTTCTGAGACTGGGGTCGTCAAGCTCGGTCAAATAGTTTTCGATTAGCCAAACACCCACGGTTACATCATCAGTAACACTGATGGTGAGTGTTTGTGGTTCAACATCATGAATGTCGCCGTCAAGATAAACACTGGCTTTCTCTATGCTTAATTCGCCCGTATCGGGATCTAGTCTAGCGACACCACCGGCGACGATATCCCCCTCTCGAAGCATTACATCGCTAACGCGGCGATGGCGCGCGTGCTCAATAGATTGCATTTCATTCATTTCGGCCGACTGAATGACCTTGCCGGCACGAAAGGCAATGCCGCGCGTATTCTTATCGCGGGATGGTTGGTGGCGATTAAAAATGCCGTTTTTACTATCGTTCTCAATCATGACAAAATCGGTAAAACAAACTCAAAAATATGGCGGGTGGTAGCGTTTCGCACGATGTCGTCAGAAAACCTTGCCGCACCGAACAAAACTCCCGGCTCTGTCACTTGTTCAGGGGTGAAATACTGCTGACCTGCCGGCAGACTGTCATCAACGCTGCCGTCAATAAAAATACCCAGCTCGCGGATTGTCGCAGCCGTATCATCAGCAAAATCAAAAACACATTTAAAATATAAAAAATTGGTCGGTTCTGCCGAAAGCCGGTAATTGCCATCGGGTGTTTGGATATCACCATTGCTATCGGGAACCACGTAACCGGTGATGGCGATGCGTCGACGGGCTATTTCGTTTTCTAACCCCGTTAAACCCTCAAGGACTTCCGTGGTTTTATCGTCGTTATCCCACGTTGGCAGCCCTTCACCCCAAGCGAGATAGATCGGCTTTTCAAGTAATAAAGTAGCAAGCCATTGTCTTGCGGCGTCGGTAATTTTTGTCATTGTTTGTCTCCGTTAAATCGTCGTTGTTCCTAAATTAGGCAGATTTAACTGCCATGGCTGGGGCTTCCATTGTTCTACATTTTCCCAGTCGCGCTCACCCAATGGCCCCGTCGTCGTCAGCAGACCGGTCACTTCGCCGGTTGCCACGTCTAAAGCGTCAATGTTTTGTCGTGTCTGCGATTCAATTAACTGTGTTGGGGCTGACAACACTTCACCCGTTTGTGCCGTGTGGTTTTCCACAAAGGCAGTTGTCAAGGGCATCACATCTGCTGTATCTACTGAATGAGTGCACTGTAGGCCGGTTCCCCAAGGTTCGTGTTTCCAGTGTTCGGTTCTGGCCCAAGTCCGGCCGATAAAATTGGGCTGATGATTTGTTAGCGTTGTTCTTGCACGGATTCTAAGTGCGGAAATCTTAAAAGTGTTTTCGGTGCAATAGTTAATTTTGATGCCGTTTTGCCAAACACCACTATCGTCATCGTAAAGGCAATTGTCATAATAACTGCCGTCATAATCGCCATGTCGAACATCACAACCGGACGTCAGCCGATAAAACTGTAAATGCAGTGGGATTGATTCATTCACTGCAAATTTAAAATCATTCAAATCGCCAACCCATGGTGTAGCCAAGTGAATATGCAGACGGAAATGTTCTACATCCAATACCGCATTATCGGCACCAACATGATATAAGGCTGTTTGCGTTGCTACCGCACTGCCTCGGCACCGTAGCCAAGGCAGCATGGCGGCATAAAATTGGGATTCATCGGCGAAAAATCGACGGAAATCTGCAATCCCCCATTCCCCGGCTAGCCACTGGTTAAACGGTGTGGGGCGCCTTTTCCGTAATTGGTGCAATTTTCCGGACAGTTCCCAAAGCGGCTGGTCAAAAGCCATTGCCCGCTCCAATTTGCGCTCGGTTGACGTGGCATTGGGGGGCAATAATGTTTTAAATTCGATCACGAACAACCCTCAAATCAATAGAACCAATCGCCCATAATTCGTCGGCGTCGACGTTAATGTCTGCCATTGGAGCCGATATCTGAACTTTGTTGACAATATCGGCCGTTCCGCCTAATGGCTCATGTAACCAAGCAACAAGCTGTGAGACAGCGAGCGGGCGGCCAAATCCGGTTTCACGGCGAGCGCAATCCCGAAGCTGCTCAATGATCAAAATATCAACATCCAACGGTGCATTATGTGAAACAAAAACTGTTGCCGCTACATCAATAACATGTTGCTTTGCAGCAAAGACGTTGACATCAATGCCCAGCATTTCTTTATCCGGCGCCGTCAGTGCGGCTTTTACAGCAATCACCGCCGCATTACTACCCCAAACCGCGATATTTATTTTTCCCGGGGCGAGGCGATAAACCGCCACGTCAATGACGTCTGAATGAGCTGCCATCGCACGGGCATGGTAACTTTCACGTGTACCATTGCCCGCCAGCCCGCGAATGTGGGCAAACAAACGATTCCTAAACCGTTGATCACTTTCGTCGGGCAGTCGAACAATCTGATAAAATGCGGCCGCAGCATCTAAATCATCACCTTTGGCAAATTGCACCAAGTTACTGATAGCAACATGATTGATATGGGCGCGCAGGCCCAATTCACGATAGGCGACGATCTCAAGTAGCTTGACGACAGGATCGGATTCCAATTCAGCCGTCCAGCCAGGAATATCGCGGGCCTTATCAAGTAAATTTGCCAAGATGAGCTCGTAATCTAAAGACTCAATTAAGGTTGGATAACTCATCGTTTGATCACCTCAAATTTGTAAAGCCCAATAGCCGAGCTGGTCGGGTGCAACCGTTCGTATTCAATACTAAAAATCATTTTGCCATTTGTGCCGTATTCAGCTTTGATGGCGGCCAAACGAATGCGTGGTTCGTTTTTGGTAACTGCAATGGCAATGGCTGCGTAAATCTGCATAATTAGCGCATCATTCATCGGTCTATCGAGTAAATCTGGCATCAATGAGCCGTATTCACGTCGCATCACCCGAGTACCAATTGGCGTCGTTAGGATGTCGTCGATGGACTGATGGATATGCGCATGATCCGGCATCAACTCCCCTGTATTACGATTTACCCCCGTCAACTGCTTAACGATATAGCGCATATCACCCACCTGCGTAAACGTTTGATGACCCGGTGGCAATTGAACCACCACAGGCTACCGCATCGCCAACCCTAGCCAATGGCCTGCCGTTGACAAACACGCTATTGGAGCCCCCGGCCTGACTACTGCCGTGCGTATTAGGAATAATCGGGCAAGTATGGGCAGCCCAAGAATCACCCTGGCGGAAAGCTGGTAGTCCATTGACAAACACGTTAGGCGAACCACTGGTTGAGCTGCGGGATGGCCAACAGCCGTGCCCCGTGCAACTATCCCCTTGTCTTGCTACTTTAGCCATATTTAATTTAATAAAACCTTTGAGCCATTGATAGACGCTGTGCCACTGGCTGAAACTGTGAAATTAGCACCACTTTGTATCGTTATATTACCCGTACAGTTGATCGTTAAATCACCCTTGTCATGACTGAAAAAATCATCATTTGGAAAGCGTATTTCCGTCAGGTCAGCACTGGGATTTTCCGGCAAAAATTCATCGGCAAACACCCCGCAAACAAACAATAAGGTTTCCATTTCACCGCCAGACGACAGCACAATGCCCTGTTCGCCCACCTGTGGCGGCATCCAAATATAGCCTTTACCGGCGCGAGGTTGAGCAAAAGGAATCCAATCTGTTGTTTGTCGTTCAGCTTCGCTGTCGTCATTGTCATCGAGAACAACCTTGACTGCCGGCGGTCTTTGTCCGCAGTCCAGGTCAATAACAGTGGCGTATTGCCACATATTTTCAGCACGACGAGCGTTATCTGTTGGTAATTCACGCGGCATTAGGCAAAACCCTCGCTTAAATGGTTGAGAATTTTCTCCTCAACCATGGCGATATCGTTATCGCTGAAGCCTAGCAATTCACGTACGGGGTAGGTTGCACGAACGCCCCCGCCAATATTGACCGTTCGGCCATATTGGTGCGTGCGGGCGATGCCTACTGCTTTTTTAAATAATGCGTTGGCCTCATTGTTGTTGTATTGGCGACGCAAAAACCGCATTGTCCGTAACTTGTTAAACATTTTTAGTTTTTTAGGCTTTCGATTTCTTACCTTATACACCTTGCGCGGTGTATATTTTGACCCGTCCGGATTCTTTTGCTCGGCAATGCGTTTGGCCTGTCGGCTGCGCAATTCAAAAGCAATATCCTTGGCAAGTAGCCGCCGCTGGGACGGTGCAAGCGCACGAATTAACCCGTCAAAAGGGGCACTTAGGGTGTTGTCCATTTAGCGATCTCCTCACCATCCCAAATTAAAGTATATTGCCCCGGTTTTTCAACAAACCACGGGACTTGCGATTCGGGACTGCATTCGGGTTTAACAATCACCGTTCCGTCGTCATCAATGATGCCAACAACCTTGTCATGCATGGACAATTTGAATAGGACATCAACGCGATCACGATCAATGATTTCAGCCTCGAAGGCAATTTCACCCTCATCCCCTTCGCCGTGATTCGCTTTGTAAAAATTGAGCAACGGCATAGTGAGGGCTTCAACAGGCCCCGACCACTCAGTTACCAATACGCTAATGGTGTAGCGATTTTTATGGGTTGGTGCTGGGTCAAGTGTTTTAAAAGTTAGCTTGCCATCATCTGTCCATACTTGTAGCTTGTCCGGGTGTTTGCCCAATTCAGCAACACTTTTCAGCATGAATTCGCGCAAGGCGTCTAACTTTCTCATCGATTTTTGTCCAAATAACTTTTGGCAAAGGCGTCCAAATAAGTGAGTCCTACCTCTTCAAGCCAGTCGACTAGCATCGTGCCGTAGAGCCCCGCCAAAGCACTTACCGGTGCGATCAGTCCCGGTAAGTTAAAATAATTTAGCAGTCCCGCGGCGATATAGCCGGCAATCACACAAGTGCCGGAATGGACAAGAAATCGCCCGAATACCACACGCCAGCGCTCATTGTGACGACGTCGAAAACGGCGCAGTGCGCCAACACCCATACCTGCAATTGTTGGAATTAACCATTCAGTCGTTTTTTCCGGCATCGTTACCTCCGTGTTCTTTTGTCCATTCACGCATTAAGTGCACCCGGTCTCGGCACAGTTGATAACCATCGTGCAAATCAAAAATATAATTCACTAGATCCAAGTTATTGGATAACTCTCCGGGTACTGTCGGCATCTCCGGCAAGCGCAAATAGGCGGCGGGCGGCGTCATAACAATTTCGCGTGGTGACTGGCAACCGAGCAGTGCTACCGTAATTGCGGCGCAAAGTAAGTTTTTATTCATTGCGATGACCTCTGCGTCTGTCTGAGCTCGTTTAGGGTGTACTTAAAAATCGGTGATAATGGTGCATGTGCCGATTCTTGCACTGCCGGTTTTTTGAGCATTTCTGCTAGACGCTTGTCACGCTTAGCAACGGCCGCTTTTAGTTCGGCGTTTTTTTGGCTAATCACTGCGTTGGCGGCGCGCTCGCGCTCCAATTGCTTCACTAATACCCTGTTACTTTCAGCAATATGTTTGGCGCTATTTTCAGCATCACGGGCGGCCAAACACCAGGCGAATGCCAGTGCTGCCAAGATTAAAATACACAACATCGGTAGATGGCCGATATTTCTGAAAAAAGTTTGAAAAAGTCGAAACATCAATCACTCCATCAACTCAAAGTGTGCGGCATCGTAACTACCCCGGGCAATTTCATCACGATAACTGCCGTTTTCGTTCCAATCGCCGCCCCAGCGAATATGAATCCCCAACTCTTTTGCCGCGGCAAACATGGCCGTTTTCAGTACGCTGAATTTCTCACGATCTTTCCAATCAACACGCCCACGGCCATCAACAATTACCCACGGTGCAATATCAACGGCATGGCCGGTAAGATGTTTTGAATTCATCGTCCAAGACAATCCCTGTTTATACAGTCTCTTTTGGCGGCGCTTGCTGCGCAAACCTTCGATGACTGTGAAATCTTGTTCGGTTAATTCGATCGCACGTTTAACGATGGCGACAAGCCGAGGGTCAACCCCCTCCAATCTTTTTTTACTTTGTCTTCCTAGTCTGTATTGACCCATAATTAATCCCATAAATTTACGAATGCGTCATTCGTCTTTGTTTTTTTGCCGGTGGTTATTTCTGACGGCATAGTAACGGCAGTGCCACCACGTAAATGTAACGACTGAACGAGTGATTTATCACTCATCATCAAGTCCTCAACACCGGCTGTTGAACCATATTGTCTAAAAAGCACACTATCCAACGTTTCATCATCATGTGCGGCAATAACATCATTGCTCATAGCAACACACTCTCAACCGTTGGCCGACCCAGCAGCTTGTGTATTGCTGCTCTACCTTCCCGACGCCAATAATCACTGCTTAATTCGTGATCCTCGGCCCGTGAGTCCCCCAGCTTGCGCGTTGTATCAACGTCGCGAAACGTATCAATGAGATTGGCCTTGGCAAAGCAAAATACGGCTTGCTCAAACAAGATAACAAGACGGCTTTTCCCATTAATTTGCCGGGCAGGGCAAGCGGCTAATGTATGATGACCATCTGTTTCATACGCCAATTTCCATGTAGACAAATCATCAGTAACGTCTACGGCGGCATCGGTTAGCGCCCTTTTAAGATTATCGGTCGTGTAACTGCCATCCAGCCGATATTGACACCGAAAATCAGCCAAGCTAAGTGCCGGGAAAAAATCGTCGATAACAAAATTATCCTCGGCAGCGGGCGGTGTCGTTGCGATAAAGCCATTCATTCGTCATTCCCCATAAAACGGCGGTGGAGAGTAGTAAGACACAGCAGACAGATCTCGACAAAAATTGGAGAAAATAATCATTACGGTTGAATTGCAAAAATTATCAAGACCTGTGTGCTGTGCCCTAGCACTCTGCCGCCGTGGCGCGGTGCCAAGCTTTTTCGACGGTTAGTCCGCCGCTTTTTTGAGTTTACTCTGTAGCTGATTCAGACGTTTTTTGACGCCTACCTTGTCATTTAACTGCAGCGCTTGCTTAAAGTAGTCAATAGCCATTTGCCAAGATGAAGCATCATCTTGAGACTCCAACAGTAAGCCCATAGCCTTACACCATTTTGCACGAATTTCATTGTGCATATCGATGCCGGCACAAGCGTTTTCCAGCCTTTGAAGCTCGGCAAGCGGTAAGTGCTTGCCGGCAATAACAGCCTCGGCAATTTGTTCGAGCATAAAATCAGCCGGTTCACGCTTAAAGCGCTCCGGTAACCGCATGTTAGCCACTTGAATAGCGGCAAACATTTCGGCAACGCGGGGCAAGTCGAGCACATCAACCGTCCAAACAAACGCTTGCGCGAAAACATCATCTTGGCGCGCCGACTGACCTGCAGTTTTTGTCAGCTGGTCAATCACGCCGTCGCACCAAGCGACGTAATTGGGCAAAATCTCAGCTTTAATGCGGTTTTTTCCCTCGGTGGATTTCACCGACTTAATTCGCAGCACATCATCGTGAAGCTGAACCAGCATCATTTCGTAAGCATCGAGATTATCGCGAAGCCCGTCGTCTGATTGGCTCAAACTGGCACTAATGCGAGCAAAGTGTTTTTTACACAAACTCATCGTTACACCAATGCGATATTTTCAACCAAGCCACCAAAACCGTAGTCCTCGACAACAAAAGAATCGTTAGAACTACTGTAAGTTTCCAAACGATTGAACTTGGCATTATCAACAAATGTGCGGCGATTTTTGCCAGTTTGGAAGTAAATCGATAAGTTTTGCAGTGACGTGATAAACATTGCACCTGTCGGTACAAACGGCAGACGAATCACGGGCGTATTGCCGACCATGCCAGTTTGCATCAACGTATTCATGGCTTGTTCATTCATTGGGTCGTAGACCTTGTTAATTTTTTTGAAATTAACATCGCTGTATAAGTCACGGCCCATAATGGCAACCAGTGAAGCATCATCTTGATACCACGGGTCAATAAAGCTGTTGATTACGTCAAAAGCCAGTGCATCTAAGCTTTTATAGTCACCCGTTTCACCGACGGTCACCTTGCCGGTACCGGCAACCCCTTCGGTAAGTACGCGCTTGCCGTTTGCGTGCTCACGATATTTTTGCAGCCAACCTTTGTTGACGTCTTGCAACAAGGGGTTAGTCGCCAAATCCGTGGTTGCGGCGACGGATTCACCGTTAAAGCCAATAGTAATGCGATCCAATGCAGCGCGATTAATCAGCAGATTGGTAATGCGTTGCTGAAAATCGGGGAACTTGGCCCACATATCCAGTTTTTTATAGGTAATGTGACTGTCGTAATTGGTTTGCTCGCAGCGGTAGCTCTCTTTATTTAAGGTGCTGATATCGCGCGTTTGTCGCCCCTTGCTATTTGTCGCTTCGGTATCGACGCGACTGGCAATTGGGCCACTGATATCAAGGCCCAGTGTTTCACCCTCTTGTTCATCAACACCGATCATGTTGATACGTGACAAAAAACCACTGGATTCTTGGATTTTTGTTTCTAACTTTTGTTGGACACTGGGTTCAACGTTAAATTGCTTACCGGTTGCCACCGTGCTTTCGGCGACGCCGTTTAATTCTGCTTGGCGGCTAAAATAGCTGTTTAATAATTCGCGAGTGTTGTTATTCATACTTAAAAGACCTCTTAACAATCAGCAAGCTGCTGGTTATTGTGGTTGCCATCGTGTGGGGCAACTGTATTGGTTTCGGTTTCTTCGATTTGTTGCTTAAACGCTTCGAGTGCCGACAGTTTTTCGTTGGTTTGCTGTAAAGCTGTTGAAAATTCATCCAGCTTTTTAGTGACTTCACTGTTGGTATCTGAAAACTGTTTCATCATTTTGGCAACAGCAATAGCGGTGTTTGCAGACGTGGCCGTTGGTTCTGTAACCGGTGCTGTGCTGTTATTTGATGCAGCAGTAAATGTGGCGACCTGGGTTTCTAATTCGTTGATGCGATCCAGTAAAGGCTTGGCCAGCGCATTGCCCTCGGCAAAGGCGGTTGCCAGTGCCCAACTGTCGGACATCTCGGTTTCAAGTGCGGTGCTAAAAATATTGGATTTGTGTTTGGCGACGTGACGATTGAATTGTAAAGCTTCGGTGCCAAGACTGGCCGGACTATCGGTAAAGGCGAGGCCCATCAGGTAGGCTTTCCCCGTCTTGCTAAAGTCGGGCTCGACCTCAATGGAAGTATAGATTTTTTGGCCGGCCTTGTTCATTTCGACCAACTCAGGTAATGGCTTGACCGTGGCATAAAGGCACAGTGTTTCCTCACCATTGACAACGTCTTTCTGCGTATAAACGCTTTCGACATCACCAATCGCCGGGAAAGGGCCAGAAGATGACCAATTTCGCATGTGCTCTATCCAACAGCGAGCACCGTAGGTTTCTTTACTGTAAGTGGCGGCAATATCCTCAAGCCACTGCGCTTTTATTTCGCGTCCATCACTGGCAGTGAAGCCGGCACAGGCGACGCGTAATGTTTTGAGTTTTTTTGACATAGTTTCTCCGTTTGTCAGTTGTGGCTCGATACGCCCGTTTAGGCTGCTAATTATTACCTTACTGGCGACTAAATCAACAGGGTTGCGTCTATTTAAGTTATTAAATAAACAAGGAATTAATGACATATCGATGATAATTCATAATCTATGCGCTATGTCTAAAATGCCAGAGCAAGCCACAGAAAAATACATCCCAGCTGACCTGCCAGTTAGCGACCATAGCGATAATCCCCGCATCAGAGCAAAGCACTTGTTCTATTGCGGACATCGCTTGGTTGATATTGCCGAAATGCTGGGCGTCAAATTCGCACAGGTCAAATACTGGAAATCGGCAGATCATTGGGAAAGCTTTGCCGGGTACGAGCGCGTGATATCCGCACTCGACGCGCGCCTGTGCCTATTGATTATCAAAGATCCAAAGTCAGCCCATGACTTTAAGGAAATTGACAATTTGAGCCGACAGCTTGAGCGTTTTGAAAAGCTGCGTTTGGGTATCAAAAAACCCAAAAATCCGGATGAAAGACGTGGCGGGTTAAACAGTAGCCACAATTATCTGTCCCCGGAAAATATCGAAAAAATAAAAGCGGCTTTCCACGACAATTTGTTTAAATACCAAGATACATGGTGGGAAGTGCGCCGCATGCGCAATCGTCTGATTTTAAAATCACGGCAAATCGGCGCGACATACTATTTTGCGCGCGAGGCTTTGGTAGATGCCCTCGATAGACTGCATCCGAAAATATTTTTATCAGCATCAAAGGCACAAGCGTGGCAATTCCGCGCCTATATCGTTGACTTGGTCTATGAGGCATGCGGTGTCGAACTGCGCGGCGATCCACTCACCATTCGCACCGATGATGGCGACGTGACTTTTCGCTTTTTGGGCACAAACAGCAAAACCGCGCAAAGCTACCATGGCGATATTTTTATCGATGAGATTTTTTGGATTGCTCGTTTTGAAGAGTTAAAAAAAGTCGCATCCGGTATGGCTTCACACAAGCAATGGTCGCGAACCTATATCAGCACGCCGTCAGCGGTCACGCACGAAGCCTATCCATTTTGGACAGGTGAACAATTTAATGATGGTCGCCCCAAAGCCGAGCATGTCGAAATTGATGTCAGCGAAAACAACCTCAAAACCGGAAAGCTGTGCGACGATGGTATCTGGCGCCATTTTGTTACTGTTGAAGAGGCGCAACGCCAAGGCTGTGACTTGTTTGACATCGAACAACTTAAACGTGAATATTCACCCGATGAATACGCGCAACTCTTTATGTGTGAATTTGTCGATGATAGCGAAGCAGTGTTTAAATTCTCAGATTTGCAGCGCTGCTTAGTCGATAGCTGGGAAGTGTGGGGCGACTTCCGCCCATTTGCCAAACGACCACTTGGCAATGATGCGGTGGCCATAGGTATTGACCCGGCTAAATCCCGCGATGGTTGCGCCGTTATCGTGATTGCCCTGCCACGTGTGGCAGGGGGAAAATTCAGAATTGTCGAGCGCCTATTATTGCAGGGCAGCAGTGCCGAACAAGCAACACAAATCAAGCCGCTATTTGAAAAATATGAGGTCGAATACGCTGAAATCGACGAAAGCGGGCTGGGTATCGCCTTGGCAGAAAGGGTTGCAAAAATCTATCCGGGATTGCGGCGAGTCAGCTACGACTTAGGCGTTAAAAATAACTTAATTGCAAAAGCACTGGAAATCATTGACGCCGGGCGGCTGGAAATTGATGCCGGTGCCCGCGATTGGATGGCAGCGTTTTTGGCCATCAAAAAAGTACTCACTGACAGTGGCCGTCAAATGACATATAAATCGGAGCGTCGTGAGGGAATAGGGCATGCAGATATGGCGTGGGCGACCATGCACGCGCTCGCCTGCGAAAGGCTGGGCGAGACATCCGGCAATAGCGGCCGAATGACGGTAAAAACTTATTAAAGGTAGATTATGTTTGGATTCAAGAAAAAATCACACAATACGGGAACGACCAGCGACGGGTTAATCTTTAGTTTCGACGACGCAGTCGCCGAAATAGACAAGCGTGAACTGCTGGATATGTTTCACGCCACGTGGCTACAAAAGTATTATCAACCGCCGATAAGCCTAGATGGGTTGGCAAAATCGTTGCGCTCAAATAGCTATCACGAATCGGCCATCATGGTGAAACGCAATATTATCCTCAGCACGTTTAATCCCCACCCGCGTTTTTCGTTGGCAGAGTTTGAAAAATTGGTGACCGATTTTTTAGTGCTGGGAAATGCCTACTTGAAACCGTCAAAAAACCGTATCGGCGGCGTTGTCAAATACCATTCGCCAAAAGCGCGCTGGGTTCGCGTAGGAAAAAACAACGATTTTTACTATTTGCGTGCCGGTGAGGCAGAAAAGCTACGCGGTGTAACGTATCACTTGAAGTCCCACGACCTAAGCCAAGATATCTACGGTGTGCCCGAATACCTGTCGGGCCTTAATTCGGCTTGGCTGAATGAAGCAGCCACGCTATTTCGGCGCAAGTATTACATCAACGGCAGCCACGCCGGCTATATCCTACACATCACTGATGATCTGGACAAAGACTCTAAAGAGAACTTGGAAAAGCAACTCAAAGCGTCAAAGGGCCTTGGCAATTTTAAAAATTTACTGCTTTACAGCCCCAGCGGCAAAAAAGATGGTGTTAATTTGATACCCATCGCCGAAGTGACCGCCAAAGACGAATTTTATAATATTAAAACGCTAACTCGTGACGATATCCTCGCCGCGCACCGGGTGCCGCCACAATTGATGAGCGTCATCCCGCTAAATACAGCGGGATTCGGCGACGTCGAAAAGGCCAGCAAAGTGTTTGTGATAAACGAATTGCTGCCCCTGCAAACCCGACTAAAGGCATTAAATGATATGGTCGGTGAAGAGATTATTCGCTTTGGGGAGTATGCGTTGACGTAAGGAAAAAAATATTAAAGATGCGCGACGCTGTGCAATTCGCACTTGCACAACGTCATGCTGACAGTCCTAGCCTGTAAGCACCGAGGCGCACCTCTCTCACGCGAGAGAGTGAAGTTTATCACTTTATCGCCTCGGTTTGTTACATTTTGTTACATGGTATGCAAATGATGAAAGACTGTCGTTGCCACAATTGTGGCAAATTATTGGCTAAGATCAAAGGTGAGAAAGCTCGCATTGAGATTAAGTGCCCTCGTTGTAAAACAATCAACGTGAAATAAAACCCTCGAGCGCCATGAGCGCCTTATTTAATCGAGGTAATTTATGAAAACTAAAACATTACGTAGTCCACTTCGCGGTTGGTTAGGAGGTAAATTCCAACTAGCTAATCGCATTATCCCCTTAATTCCTGAACACACTTGTTATGTCGAACCATTCGCCGGAGCTGCATGGGTGCTTTTTAAAAAACAACCATCAAAAAGTGAAGTGATTAACGATATAAACCAAGATGTGATAAACCTGTATCGAATGATAAAACACCACCCGGATGCCCTTTGTAATGAATTGGCACTAGCTCTGCCATCAAGAAATGAATTTGAACGCCTAATGCTAACGCCTGCTGAAACACTTACCGAAATTCAACGTGCTGCAAGATTTTTATATATTCATCGGTGTTCATTTGGTGGAAAAATTTATAAAAATCACTTCGGAACGGCTAAAACATCACCACCAAAGTTTAATCCGGTTTCTCTTCAAGATGAATTGCGTTTGGTACATCAGAGAATTTCTAGATGTTTTATCGAATGCCAAGACTACACCCAAGTCATTCAACGTTACGATGGCAAAGATACTTTTTTCTATATCGACCCGCCATATTGGGGATGCGAAAATGACTATGGGGAAAAAATATTTTCACCCGAAGACTTCAAGTCTCTAGCAGAATTGTTAATTGATGCAAAAGGCAAATTCCTAATGAGCATTAACGATACGCCCGAGATTAGAGAAATCTACAACGATTTTAATCTAACCCCGGTCTCATTAAGCTACAGCGTTTCCAAAAGCAAACCTACAATAGCAAACGAGCTTTTTATTACTAACTTCTAACTCAACCAAAACGTATTCCGCCCTCCGGGGCGGTTTTTTTTGAATTCATGATTTTCCCTCGCGCTTTAGCCTCCACCCCGCCCCCGCAAAAAAAATGGGGTGTTGGCAAAATTTTATAAATTTTGTTTTTTTCTTTAAATATAAATAGATAGTTGTCTGTAAAAATGTCTTTATACGTGAAAAACAAGCATTTTTTGTATATTGATCTAGCTGCAAACTTAGCGCTAGAATCCGTGGGGGCGTCGGAAAAAGGTGATAAAGGTAATAATGCTTAAAAATAGTGCTTTTCCCTTTAAAAACAAAGCTAAAAAATCACCTTTAAAAGGTAATAAATGGTGATCTAAAAGGTAATTTTTTTTAACTATCTGTATTTTAAGAAAATAAATTTTAAAAAAATCACCTTTTGAAAAGGTAATTTATCACCTTTAGATTACCTTTTTATGTGCGTACAACCTATTGAATTAATTAATTTATCACCTTTATCACCAAAATCACCTTTTTCCGATGCCCCCACGGATTTTGGAGGCATGTTCTCCCACGTGTGCATGCGCGCGCGTAATCATATGATTTACTTATTGAGGGGCTAATTGAGGGGCAAAATAAATGATAAAAATAAATACAATTGTTTTTTAAGGATTTTATATAGTAGTAGATGCCTCTCCCGGGCACCACTACAATCACCTATGCATTTCCCGTTACTGTGTTTACCCGACCATTTGCAAGTGGCCATGGTTACATCATCTTGCCGTAGCTAATGTACTGTCTGCGATGGTGTGCCACGCACCAGAAAATGCTTAGCATCACTGTACTTGTGTGGTTGACAGTTTTTGTCAAAAATCGCTAGCGCTAAAACCCCTCAAGGTCTTGACCAAACCCCAATTGCTGCAGGCTTTTATCGCTGTCCGACCAGTTTTCCTTGATTTTCACCCAAGTCTTTAAGTTGACCTTGTTATCGAGCAGAGATTCCAGTTCTTTGCGGGCTTGAATGCCGACCATTTTTAGCGTTTTGCCGCCTTTGCCGATAACGATGGGCTTTTGGCTGGCGCGCTCTATCATAATGGTGACAAAAATCTCGACCTTGTCATCCAGCACTTTATAGCTGTCGGTGATCACCGTTAAAGCATAGGGTAGTTCTTGGTGCAGCGCTTTAAAGAGTTTTTCGCGGACGATTTCGGCGGCGATAAAGCGCATGCTGGCGGTGGTAATTTGATCGTCGGGAAAAAGCTGCGGATTATAGGGTAAATAGTTTTTGAGCGTATCCAGCAGATGGCTGACATTGGTGTTTTTTAGGGCAGAGACCGGGACGACCTCGGCATAGTTGAATTTATCGGCTGAATTTATCGGCAACTTCGGCGATTTTTGGAATCATCGCATTTTGATCACTGAGTAAATCCATTTTATTAATGACGGCAATTACCGGTTTATCGGTGTTTTTAATTAGCGCCAGGGCATAGTCATCATCGGCTGTCCAGCGCGTGGCATCACAGATATGAACAATCACATCGACAAATTCAGTCGCCAGTCTCGCCGATTTATTCATATATTGGTTGATTTGTTTACTCGCGTCTTGGTGTAGACCGGGGGTGTCGACAAAGACAAACTGGGCATCGTTTTGGGTGTGAATACCCAACAAGTTTTGCCGCGTGGTCTGCGGTTTACGCGAGGTAATCGCCAGTTTTTCCCCCAAAATGTAGTTTAGCAGAGTCGATTTGCCGACGTTTGGGCGGCCGATAATGGCAATATAACCGGCCTTGTGATTGCTTGCTGGGGTTGTCTTGTCCATGATTTGCTCGAATGCTAAAGGTTTAATAACTGCAACATGGCATCTGCTGCCGCCTGTTCGGCTTTTTTCTTGCTGCTGGCGATGGCCGTGGTTGTCTTTTCCCCGACGCTGCAACTGACCTCAAATTGTTTGTCGTGGTCGGGGCCGGAAATGTCCATTTGACGGTAGATGGGCTTGTCTTTGTTG
>PDWI01002991.1_pt1 | contig 36771 bp, 39 predicted proteins | sample 1430891 | NCBI WGS metagenome assembly PDWI01 (sample SAMN01162508, study PRJNA174530) | Oral metagenome, whole genome shotgun sequencing project. | biome: Marine environment; feature: Marine mammal; material: Swab sample of the gingival sulcus; isolation source: swab sample of gingival sulcus... | reverse complement strand
CGTTTTTGAGAGCGGCTGTTTCTGTGTGCTGCGTGCTCGCGGCATGGCTGAATCCCTCCTGAAATTTCGCTAATATGCTTGCGTATGGTTTTACTATACTCTCATCAGAAAAAGCAGGCAATACTAGAGATAGTAGGTTCACCCTACCGTAGTGCCAAAAAGCGCACCGACATAATAGGTAACTATCATAGCCAAAAGACCGCCAAAAACAACTCGACTGACGGCACGAAGCCGAGACGCATTTGCCACCATTGCGCTCAGGTAACCGACAAGAAACAACGCCGCCAATACAGCAAACATGGTCGCTACAACACGACTTGATGCTGGCGCTATCGTAACAGTAGCAAACGGCACTAGACCACCCGCAGAAAAAGCCAGTAGAGATGCTATAGCCGCCTGCAATGGATTATTGATATCGTCGGGATCGAGATTGAAATGGATACGTAAGTGCGCTCGCAGCGCATCTTTTTTGGTCAACTCTAGGGCAACTTGTCGCGCCGTATTCGGACTGAGGCCATGTTTTATATATTCTCGAGCCAGCTCATCGAGTTCGTATTCTGGTATCTCTCTCAGGTCTTTTTGTTCTTCCCTGACACAGGCTCTTTCGGCGTCCGCCTGGCTACTCACGCTGACGTATTCACCCACTGCCATACTGAGCGCACCCGCGATCAGTGCAGCAAAACCTGTTAGGACGATTACGCTAGCATCCTCCGTAGCGCCAGCAACTCCCATAACAACACTCGAGGTACTGACAATCCCATCATTTGCCCCCAACACAGCAGCCCGGAGCCTATTGAGCTTGTTGCTGGCCGCCTCGTCAGATGGGAGATCGTACTTTTCGTTGTCGAACTCTGGCATATTTTCCAGTATAGCACTATGCGAAACTAGTTTCGCCGGGGATTCGTTCCCAAAAATGTAACTTGAACTGTCCGCTTCTCTCTGCTAGAGAAAGAGGACTATGGGACAACAATTCAAACAGCTTACAAAAGAAGATAGACATCTCATCGCAACGCTCAAAAGAAACTATCAATGACCAGCTCAATAATACCCAGCAGATTGGATAGCGATGCACCGAAGCCCCAAAAACTTTACAGTCAACCTCCCGTCAGGGTTGATTGCATGCCAATTTCAGTCCAAGAGTCCACGCATACGTTACACCAAAATAGAACCTAGACTGCTGGCGCAGTCTAGGTTGTTGGCGGAGGTTTAGCGGGGTGTTGATATGTCGAACTGGGGTTAATATGCTTGCGTATGGTTTTACTATACGCTCATCGAGGGTGGCGGGCAATATACTCAGGCGAGTGCGTGGTGGCCGCTTGGTAGACTGGCGAGGTCGTATGAACCGAATTTGGTTCTGTGCAGGCCAGTGACTGTGTAGCCGAGGGCGGCAAATGTGCGGCGGATTTGGCGGTTGCGCCCCTCGCTCATCGTGATGCGCCACGCGGTGTCGTCGCCGTCATGGAGGCGTTCAAGCCAAAGCTGGCTCTTGCCATCGTCAAGCATCACGCCAAACTCGCTGATCATCTGTCGGTGTAGAGGTTGTAGCGGTGTGTCGAGCGTAACTTCGTAGACTTTTTGCTTGTGAAAACTCGGATGTGTCATCTGGTGGGCAAAGTCGCCGTCGTTGGTGAGAAGCAGCAGTCCAGAGGAATTGCGGTCGAGACGACCGACGGGTTTGAGTGTTCTGTACTCGTCTGGCAATAGTTCATAGATCGTCGGCGAGCTGCCTTGCGGGCGGCGTGAGCAGACGTAGCCGGCTGGTTTGTTGAGCATGAGCGTGACAGGTGAAAAAATCTGCGTCACTACTTCGCCATCAATCGCGACATTGTCATGCGTTGCGACTCGAGCACCGATGGCGGCCACCTCCCCATTGATCGTAACGCGCTGCTCGGCGATCAGCTTGTCAGCCTGGCGGCGCGCCATGCCTGTATGATGTGCGAGGTATTTGTTGATACGCACTGATGTAGACGTGTCTGAATTGTTCACGGTACCTAGTATACGTGATTAGCGTGGCGGAACATCGAGTGGTGGCACATCTGGTGGTGATTGAGGTGGCATCTGGCGGCTGTCGGTCGGTGTTGGCGGCGGCGGTGGTGGCGGTACGACTGGCTGCTCTGCGGGCGATGGGTTTGCGACCGGTGGTGGCGGCGCGGCAGCTGGCGGGGTGGAAGGAGCTGGTTTTTCGGTGGGCGATGGACCTATGGGCGGCTGAGGTGGTACCGCTGCCGGCGGAACGGGAGGAGTCGATGGCGGCGTCTGCGACTGTGGCTGCGGTGAGTCTGACGGCTGAGCGGCTGCAAGAGTGCCTTCTGCTGGCCTCTCGCCCGCTACAGGCGATGGATCAGGCGGCGAAGCTGGCTGCGGGGAGGATGGTTTCGTGTCTGTCTGTTCTTGGTCTTGCGACTCACCGTGCAGCTCCTGGTGCATGCGTGCTGCCATGTCGGTGTCAGGTCCGGCTGCGTCGACATCGCTATTGAGCGGATGGATGATTCGATCGCCGAGTCCGGCTGGTCGTTTGGTCGAAAACGGTGCGGTTGGCTGCGGCATAGCCTCAGAAGCCGAGGGTTGGCTCGCATTTGCCGGCGACGGAGCTGGCCGCTGTGTGGGAGCTGGTGCGGTTGGCTGTTTTTGCCGCGCTTCTGCCGTATCGGCGAGTACTTCGTGAACAGTGCGTACGACGTCTTCGATACCGACCTGCGATTTGACAAGATAGCGGTCCGCACCAAGTGTCTCGCCGCGTTGGCGCTGATCTTCGCTCGAGAGTGCGGTCATGATGATGACTTTGATATTGCGCGTCTCGGTCGTGGAGCGCAGGATATCGAGCATGTCAAACCCGGAGATCTTTGGCATCATCACATCGCTGACGATCAATGCCGGGCGTTCTTTGATAGCGATCGCGAGAGCCTCCTCGCCGTCACCGGCTGACACAATATCGTATCCCTCGGCCAGCAGTCTGACGCCATAAATCTCGCGTAGGCTTTTGTCGTCCTCTACGAGCAATATCTTTGTCTTTGGCATATATCTACTATACGAAACTGAACGAAAAAATGCTAGTGGTTAGTGGCTGTCTCGCCGGTTTCAGCACGGTCGGGTACGTCGACGCGATCTTGCTCGCGCGCTACGCGAGTCGGATCGGCGGTGGCGTCGTTGAGGGAGTTTTTCGGGTGTTGCAGTGTAGGTACAGAGGTTGGCGCTGGCGCCGCGGGTCGCTGCGGCGAAAGCTGCTCGATAGACGGTCGCGCTGGATGAGGGACGACTTCTGCCGACCGTGACGGATGCGCTAGAGTCGCTGGTCGGGCAGCGGGTACCTGGAGTGGTGGTGCCTCTGGTGGTGGTAGTGGTGGTGCGGGCGGTGCCTCTGCCGGTGCGTGCGCTGGCGTTAGCGCGGGCTGGCTGGCAAACTGGCGCTGGGCATCGGCGCCGCTGATGCGAGGGAGCTGGAGATAAAACGTGCTGCCCTGCCGGTAGGTGCTCTCTGCCCTGACCCGTCCATCCATTTCTTCGGCGAGACGACGGCAAAGGTAGAGCCCGAGTCCAGTGCCGTTGACCTCGCGTGTCTCGCTATTGTCGACACGATAAAACTTCTGGAACAAGTGCGGCAAATCCTCTGTCGGAATACCGATACCAGTATCGCGGATGACAAGCTCGATGTGGCTATCGGTGCTAGTGATGTCGATGACGACTTCGCCACGTACGGTGTATTTGATGGCGTTGTCGATGAGATTGTCGACGATTTGTCGGAGGTGGTCCGGGTCGGCTTTGACATAGAGCAAAGGATAAACTTGCTGTTCGCCGGCGGCTGTGTTGTCTTCGAGCGGCCGCGGCCTATAGACGAGCTTGAGATTTTTTTCGGCGGCTTTTTGCAAAAAGGCAATGGCGCTCTCTCTGACAAACGAAACAACCTCTACGATACGTGGCTCGCTGCGCAGTCGGCGCTCGTCTGCCCTAGTGACATCGAGCAAATCCTGAAAGAGTCTGCCGAGGTGCTGCGAGGCAGCGTGGGCGCTGGTGATGTACTGGCGGGCACGCTCATCGATCGTTGCGGTCTCGGGGTTGAGCGCGAGGCCTAGGTAGCCTTCGATGCTGGCGACTGGTGTGCGCATTTCGTGGCTTGCGGTACTGATAAATTCGGATTGATCGCGCTCGTCGGCTTGCTCGCTGGAAATATCACGAAAGACAACGATCGTGCTGGCTTTTTTGTCGGGTAGAGTCGAAACGGTGATCGTGATCGGAATATGATGGCTCGCATCGGCAGTAATCAGTTGGTAGGTGTCGGCCGAGACCAAGGCTTGACGAGCGATAGCTTGGGAAATCGGTGTTTTCAAGGCGTCGACAGGCTTGTCGGTCGAGTCCGCGAATTTCAGGACAGAATCATAGTTGATGCCAGTCGCGTCGGCCTCGTTCCAGCCGATCATCTGCTGGGCAGCTGGGTTGATGAGACGGATATTGCGCTGGGCGTCGATGACGACAACGCCTTCGCTGATGGTATCGATGACGACGCTGGAGAGTCGTTGCGATGTTTGGACTTGATGGGTACTGCCGCCACCCGGCCCGATGAGGCCGACGAGCGGTACGAAGCCGCCGATAAGCAGCGGCAGCGCGAGAGCAGCTAGCATCTGCGGGGCGTCTTGGATGACGACAATATCAGACACAGCGAGACTATATACAGCAACTATGAATGAGGCAGCGAGCGAGCCGATCAAGCCCTTGCGTCCAAACTGAAGCGCGCTCAAGACCGCCAGTGTCCATACAACAGTTGCGAGCGGCGAATAGGCGTTGTTGATCAGCAGTAGTGCTGCCGCGCCAGTGAAGAGCGTCGTGCTAGCTGCGAGAGCCAACTGCGGGGTTGATTTGGGTCGAATGACAAAACTGAGGAGCGCACAGATGATACAGAGAAAGGCGACCGTCGCTGTCGATGATGAAATGTATGGACTGCTGGCGATGTCGCTAAATTGGTATGACTGCCACGCAAAAAAGATGATTATACCGCCAGCAACACCGGCTTCGCCGGATGCAAGCCACCGTTCGCGTGTAGTTCGTTCCGTCAAAATAGTGATGCCCTTGCCCTTTTGGTGATACTACTAGTGTTTAGTATATCATCACCTATTCGGATTGTGCAGCTTATGCCGGCTGGGCTGGTTGGCTGTTGGTATTGCCGAGCTGCTCAAGGGTTTGTATGAGCCGCCGCGGTGTGATCTCGGCCTTGACGAGGTAGGCATCAACACGCTTGGCTATCGATTGGCGCGCTTCCTCGTCCTGGTCAAAGTTGGTCATCACGATGATGTGTGTGTTTGGTACGAGATCTTGCTCGCCGCGCAAGTGGTCGAGGATTTCGTTGCCGCGCATCTCTGGTAGCATGATATCGAGTAGAATGACGTCGTACGCTTTGTTTTTTGCCGCGACCAGTCCATCACTGCCGTCTACTACCCAATCAACTTTATAGCCGGCCTTTTTGAGACTACGAACGTACATTTCGCCGATGAAACGATCATCTTCGATGATAAGTACAGATTGAATAGCCATAAGGATAGTATAGCACCTCGCGGCGAGGTCGTCGTAGATTTTTGTATATCGTGCCCCGTGTACGCGGACTGACTGATGACTAGCCGGGTAGCGGAGTATTGTCGCTAAGCTGGCCGATACGATGGGCGCCATCGCTCGCGCGCGTACCAAACCCGAGCAGCATCGGCTCCAATGTGCCGCTAGGGTCGATCACACGTGTGTGCAATGTCTCGGTGCCGGTGAGGGGGCTGGCTGCCATTATATCGACGGTATCGACAAGTGAGTCATCGCTTGTGCGTATGTTACGCAGATCCAGCGGTGATTGTATGGTGGCGATAACCGTGTCATTGACATCGCGCAGCTGATACTGAACCTGCCATACGTCATAGGTCGGAGAAACACCAGTATTGGTCCAGGTTACTGCTGCCGTTAGCCGAGAGTTGGTCCAGCTGCAGGTAGCGTGAGTAACGCGATATGTGAACCCAGCCTGTATCATGACACTGTCAAACGCGGCTTGTTCGCTCGGCGAGTATGACGTGTAGCCGTTGTCATCGTCGAAATAATTGGCGTTGCTGACCAGCGAAATGTGCCAGTCGCCCACCTGCTGAACTCCTTCTGCAAATGATCCGTCGTTGCCGCCGGGTGATATCGTACCCGGCCATTCGGCGGTGACTGGTGCGATACGCCATCTTCCAAACGGCTGGTTGTTGAGCGGGACGCTATTCGCTGCGGCGGCGGCCTGGGCTGTACTCATGATGTCATTTGTCGTCCACTGGACGTTGCCGCCGCCGAATGCATCGGTGCGCGGTGCGATCATGTCGGAATAATCGAGCGCATATTGCATGACCTCGGCGGATATTCTGCCCGAGTAGGTGTCGTCTTGTTTGGCTTGAAAGGGATTGTAGTATACCCAGGTATTTGTGAAAGCATCGGCCGCGATGCGAATGTATTGCTGTAGCGTCGCAACGGTCGCCTCTGTTTGACCGTTCGGGCCTGGGTATTGGTCTTCGTATGGCCAGTTGTGACCCTCGCCCCAATTGCCATATGCGCCGACGTCGACGCTATAGCAATATGGGTCGTCATTATAGCGTGCGGCAGCGGCTTGCATAATCTCTTGCCAGCGGTCGATGTAGGCCTGATCGTTCCAGTCGGGTAGTGCGTGGCTGAGGCCGTCGATGTCGATCCAGCGCGTCGAGGCGAGCGCGATTACGTCGTCTGGTAGGCTTTGTGCGATGCCCTGATGAAATGGCATAATTCTAAATCCGAAGCGACCGCCGCGGGCGGCTGCTAGCGTACGGTATTGATCGAGCGGCGCCCAATTATACACGCCGCGCTGAGTCGACTCGATCTCACGCCACAGCACACGAGCATAGACGTCTTTGACGCCTGAGCCGAGTGAATCTGGTACGGGGTTTGGGTGGTCGATGGGATACCAGAGGTACTGACCTCGGCCTGAATTGCCGATATAGCCGCTGGATTGAGCTGGGACGAGCACGCCAGTCATAGCTGGCGCATCAGGACTGCGGGTAGCCCGCAACAGACGTCTCGCAACGATGCTCACAAGGATAGTGTAGCATAGCCGTTATAGCCGACGTGCTGTCTAGCCGCGGTATTTTGCGTGGTTGGAGATAGTGGCTTGTGGGTTGGTGATGAGGCCGAGGCTGCCGTCATCTCTGGCTGCGAGCTGGTCGGCGACAGTGGCATAGATTGGTACGGTGAAGCGAAAGGTTGTCCCCTTGCCTTCTTCGCTCTGGACTTCGATGGTACCGCCGTGCGATTCGATGATAGCTTTTGTGATATAGAGGCCGATACCTGTACCGGCTACGGTTTCGCGCGAGCGGTGGCTACGATAAAACTTGTGAAAGAGGTTGCGCATGACGTTTTTTGGCATGCCGATACCTCGGTCAATGACATCGACTCTCACCATGCCACGGTCTTCGTTCGCAGAAATTGTCACCGTGCCGCCCTCGTGACTGTATTTGATAGCGTTATCAATAAGATTGGCAAACACCTCGCTGAGCGTATTTGGGTCGGCGGCGACGGTCGGCAGGTCTGGCGGGATATTGACCGACAATTTGCGGTTCTGGGACGAGGCTCGCAGCGACATGTCGTCGCGGATAGAGTCGTAGATGGCGGCGAGAGATTGCTCGCTGAGATGGACTTGGAGGTGGCGTCGATCGTAGCGCGAAACGTTGAGGATATTTGAGATGTAGTTACCCAATCGGTTGGCTGAGACGATGAGGCGGCTGAGGAGCAGCTCTGTCTCTTGCTGGCCAGGCTGACCAGCAATCTCCTGAGCGAACACGTCGAGATAGCCGCGGATGACGGTGACGGGCCCGCGCAGCTCATGTGCGGCAAAGGCGATGAAATCAAGCTGATCATCCTCTGGCTGATAGTAATCGCTATTGTCAAAAAACAACAGCGTCAGCGGCGCCGAAGAGCCTTGCTCGTATGAAGCGCTGATGTTGTAGATGCGGCGGTTTTCTTCGCCGACTAGTTTGTCGGGTACGCGCAGCCAGATACGGTCAGCGTGAACTTCGTGCTGCGCGACCGATGCAAGCCACTCCGAAATGGTTTCGCGCGAATCAAACACCAGTTCGAGGTGCGCATTGCCGTCTGAGTCGATAGTTTGCGGTACGCCATCGGTTGCGTAGAGAAGCTGTCCGCTCTCGTCGAGAATGGCGATGCCGCCGCGTATTCGTCGTAGGGCGGCTTCAAAGCGTTCGACGGACTGTGCTTCGTTGCTATCGCTGTGTGTGGCCGAAGGAAGCGCGTAGAGATATTGGAGCAAGGTGCCGAAGCCGTGTTTTTCGTAATTGCGCGCGTTTGGATTGGGTAAGGCTTCGTCGGTCGGCTCCCCTGCCATGCGTGTGATGGCTGTCAGGACATCGCGAAATGGCGCGACGATGAGTAGCATGATAAAAATATTGATCAGGCTACTCGCGACCAGCGCCGCCATAATGATCAGCCAGAATTCCAGCCGATCAGTGCCAATACCAGTAATCAACAGTGAGCCACCGAGTACTGTCGTGGCTAGTATTTGCGCCAAAATAGTCAGCGATATCGACTGGCGCTGGTAGTAAGGCCAGTAATTTCGTATCGGCGGTTTGTCGTTTAGCTGTGGCGCTGGGGGCTGATGAGGTGAAGCCTTGGGCTGCAGCTGCGCTACCATGCAATACTACCTCGCCCGTTTGGTACCGCGGCGATCCACGTCTGGCCCCGGACTAGCTCGAGAGTATTGCCGTTGCCGTCGAGCCATTCGATTTGCTTGCCTTTGGAGGGTTTGCGCCATTTTCCTTGGGTGACAGTGCCGTTCTGAAAGATCAGCGCTTGGCCCGACCCAGTCGTTGTGATGGACTCGCGCGGGCCGTCGTCGTTGATGGTGCGCTCGTTGACTTTCATGGCGATGACGACGCTCGGGGTGATATTGCCCTTTTCGCGATCTTTGTGCGGCTGGCCGCCGAGGTGGCGTGTGTATGTGTTTGACGAGGGATTGTAGGCGTAGACAGTGTTGTAGTTGGCGCTTGAGAAATTGATCGAGATGCGCGTGGCGTCTGGTTTTTTGACTGGTTCGCCGTCGGCACGCGGCCAGGATGCGAATTTGGATGACTTGTAACCTTTTGTGTCGGTTAGGGCATCGAGTTTTTTGAAACTCGTGTAGACATTGTGCGGCGAGTACCGGTCGCTGGCTCGCCAATAGGCGCCGGCGTTGAAAAACTGGTCGATGTCGCGGTATGAGCCGTTGCGTACTTCGGCGAGTGCGCGAGCGCTTCCGCCGACATGGGCGATAGCGGCATCAAATGGCGCGACCCACTCGACAAAATACGGCCTGAGGCTGCGCACGGGCCCGATGAGTTTGGGGCGTTGGTTTTGGTACAAAACAATATAGCGCGTGATGCCGCCTTCGGCGACGGCTTCAAATACGACGCCCGATCGCGCCAAGCCGCTGTGCGGTCTAGCGGCCAATGAGTTTTCGATCATGATGGCGGTGACGAGTTGCTTGGTCTCGGCCTCGTTGGCGACTTCTTCGCCGGTCAGCGGCGAATAATGCTTTTGTTCGGGTTTTTTGGCAATAGTGATCGGTGTTGTGTCGATTGGCGCCGGCTCGGTCATGACGTATGCCGCATATGCGCCGCCTGCCGTGAGACCGACGAGCAGCACGCCGGCCGCGACAATACAGCGCGTTCGGTGTGTGCGTATCCAGGCGATGAGTTTGGCAAATCGTTGCTTCATGCTAGTGGTTATTGTAGCACGAATAGCGGGATTTGGCCCTTGGGTCGTATCTCAAGTCTAGGCGGCTATCAGGCGGATGGCTTGTGCGAGTCGAGCGAGCGTTTTGTCGCGCCCGAGCAGCGCGAGAGTGTCGTCGAGCTGCGGACTGAATGGCGCCCACGTAGTGGCGATGCGGATCAGACTGAAGAGGGTGCCGGGTTTTTGGCCGGTTTGTTCGAGCAGTTCGTTGAGGCGGGTTTGAATGTGTTCGGCGTGCCAGTCTTCTATGTTGCTGAGTGCATCGTGCGCGGTTTGGAGGAGCTGCTGCTGTGTTTCGACGCTCAGTTTTTTTAGTTGTTTGTTGCTGGTGAGTAGCGCAAGGTCGGGTGTGGGCTCGGTGAAGAAGAATTCGCTCAGGCCGGCTAGGTCACACAATGTTTTGAGCCGGTCTTGGGCGAGCGCGAGGACGCGCATTTTGTACGCGTCGTCAGCGTGGGCGGCTGCTTCTGGCCAGTAGGGTTTGACGCGGGTTGCGAGCTCGTCGAGTGGTAGCTGGCGGATGAAGTGGCCGTTCATCCAGAGCAGGCGTTTTTCGTCGAAGCGTGCGCCGGAGCGCTGGATGCGGTCGAGGCTGAATGTTTTGATCAGTTCGTCGCGGGTGAATATTTCTTGTTCGGTGCCGTCGTTCCAGCCGAGGGTGGCGATGAAGCTGACGAGGGCTTCGGGCAGGTAGCCGCTTTTGATGTAGTCGAGGACGTCTTTGGCGCCGTCGCGTTTGCCGAGTTTTTTGTTGCCTTGTTCGTTCATGATGTGGGGCATGTGGGCGAAGATCGGTAGTTTTTTGCCTGCTGTTTCACTGCCTCGCCCCTCCTCGCGCCCATCACCCCCCGAACGTTGCTCGATACCGGTTCGAGTAGGTCTTGCCTCGCCGCCGCCTCCGCCCATCAATCCGCGGGTATACGGTCGGACAGCTAGTTGCCATTCTCCTTGTCCGACCTCTGCCGGAAAGGCAGAATACCCGCTGGATTGACGGTTGTCGGTGGCGGCTCGAGAAATTGTCTCCTCACCGCCATCTCCGCCCATGACCCCGCGAGCATACGGTCGGTCGCTAATTACCAACTTGTCTTGACCGACCTCTGCCGGCAAGGCAGAATGCTCGTCGGTGTCATGGTTGTCGCTAGCGGCTCGAGTAGGATCGGCTTCATTGCCTCGCCCCTCCTCGCGCCCATCACCCCCCTCAGGCACGCGCGGCCGCCAATTACTATCCTCTTGTCCGCGCTCTGCCGGGAAGGCAGAGCCTTCGGGGTGTGATGGTTGTTCGGAGGTGGTTCGAGCGGGCTTGGCTGCTGCGCTTTCTTGTGCTGTTTGCACGGAAGCAGGCTCCATGTCGAAACCGAGCGCTTCATATAGCGCGAGGTAGTTTGGCATTGATGAGATGAATTCTTGCCCGCGGATGACATGGGTGATGTGCATTTCGAGATCATCGACGATGTGGGCGAAGTTGTAGGTTGGGTAGCCGTCGCTTTTGATCAGGATGAAATCATCGATATTCTCCGGTCGAGCGGTGAGGTCGCCCATGACTTCGTCGTGCCAGTGGTAGGTGGCGGGTTCGGATTTGAAACGAAGCGGCGTACTGCCGTCCCACGCAGGTGGGTTGTCGGGGCGATGGTTGCGATAGAGAAACGGCTGTTTGGCGGCTTGGGCTTGTTCGCGAAATTGCTGGATTTCTTCGGGCGAATACGGATCGGCGTAGGCTCGACCAGTGTCAATCAGCTGCTGGGCGTATTGACGGTATACTTCGAGGCGTTCGGACTGTCTGTACGGTCCGTATGCGCCTGGTGCGTCGGGGCCTTCGTCGTAAATGATGCCGAGCGTTTTTAGGCTGGTGATGAGGTGTTCGGCGCTGCCGGCGACTTCGCGTTTTTTGTCGGTGTCCTCGAGGCGGAGGACGAATTGGCCGCCTGCTTGCTGTGCTACTAGATAGGCAAACAATGCGGTGCGGATGCCGCCGACATGTAGATAGCCCGTCGGGCTGGGGGCGAAGCGCGTGCGAATAGTCATAGCTACTATTGTAGCAAATGGCGGCTGGCGGCTACATGCTTACAGCCATACGGCGGATCTGGTCGACGGCGAGCGGTGCGTCGCCGTCGATTGTGTAGAGTATGCCGCCTGATACCCATGCGGCTTGGTCATCCCAGCTGTAGATCGTGAGGCCGCTGTCGCGCGTGATAGTGTAGTTTTCTGCTGCGCGCGGCATGACGTAATTATCGAGTACCGCCGACGAGTCCCAGCCAGAGCGAGCTTGTGTCAAGGTAAACGTCCGCGGCCCGCCATTGGCAGCGTACTTGATGCTGACTTCGCCGTTTTCGTATGCGATGGGGCCTGAGAGGCTGTAGCCGCTTGGTTTGTAGCCCGGCAGACTCGCCTCGATACCGGCCTGTGCCGCGGCAACTCGTATCGAGAGATTCGGCATATTGAGGTACGTTACGTAGCCGACGAGCAACATAGCTGATACGCCGATAGCGGCGAGCGAAGCGCGGTTTTGCCAGAGTCGAGCAAAAACAGCCGGCTCTTTCTGCTGGTCGCGATGCCGTGGTGGCTTCGGCGCGTTGTGGGCTGGCGCTCGCTCCAGGGCTTCGTTGATGGCCTGTTGCTTGAGTACGGCTGCGGGGGCGTCGGCACGAACCACGGTGTTTGGCTGCGGCTGACGCGCCGCCTGGACGCGCTGCACCATCGGGTGCACGGTCGGTGGTATGTCGATGATACGCTTTGCGGTAGGTCTGATGGCTGGTTTCGCGTGTCGGGATATGGTGTGTGTGACGGGCTTTTTGCGTGGTACGGGCTGCGGGGCGGCTTGCGCACGCGGTTGTGCCAGAGCTGGCTGTTTGACGTAGCGGCGATTGAGGGTTTTGGTGTGCTGGGCCTGTCTGTGGAGCGTTTGGGCGTGTCGGCGAGGCTGTGCGGAACTGGCGGGTACTTGCACGTCATGAAGCGGCATGCCAGTATGGCGGTCGTAGGTACGTCCGTTGATGGTGATCGTGTGCGCTTTCATTGCCTCTACCCTTTCGATAATCCGTTAGCATTATCATACTATGCGACGAGGAATCTTTGCAAGTCAGTGTGCAGACGGCCAAAGGGTGATATACTATCGATACGATGTACCGCAGTGTTGATAAACGCAAACAGACCATTCGATTGGTGCTGATCTATACAGTTGTGCCTATATTGGTGGCGGTATTTGTCACGTTGATGGTGCTCTATATGATAGGCTATCGATTCAATTCGAGCGATGCATCGCTATCGCAAGGTGGTCTGCTGCAGCTAGCGTCTCGTCCAAGCGGCGCGCGGGTATCAATCGATGGCGCGACACTGAGCGGGCGCACCAATACACGGCACAACATCACCGCTGGTACACACACGGTGCTGTTTGAGCGCGATGGCTACGTGCCGTGGCAGAAATCAGTTTCGATCAAGCCTGGCCAGGTGCTGTGGCTGAACTACGCCTGGATGATCCCCGAGAAATTATCACGCCAAACCCTCCATACGTATCCGGCCGTCTACCAGGCTTTGGCTCATCCAGACTCGCGGCAATTGCTTGTACTGGCTGATCGGAGCAAGCCGACTCTCGATGTAATTCGAGCCGACAATGGCCGCGCGCCGCGACGAAGTGTGGAAATCCCGGCCACCGTATATGACCCTGCCGCTGGTGCGACGCTTGAATTGGTTGAGTGGTCAGGCGACGGACGTCGAGCCTTGGTTCGTGTTGTCAAGGCCGATGTGGATGACGAATGGCTGCTGGTGGATGTCAAACGGCCAAATGAAACCCGCAATATCAGTCGTATCGTCGAACGACCGATCACCTCGGCAGTCGTTGATACTACCGACTCATCGAGAGTCTATGTGCTGAGTGATGCGGCAATCCGGCGGATCGACAGCGGCGCGCAGACTATGTCTGTACCGCTCGCACGAAATGTAGTTTCGATTGCACAGAGTCATGACGGCGTCGTGACGTATACTACTTCTCGGGCAAAAGACACGTCGCAGCGCACCGTTGGCTATATCACGCCAGGCGCCAAGACCGGCAAGACGCTACGTGTATTTATCGACGATGGGTCGATACGGCTGTCGGCGCGTATCGGCAAGTACAGCGACCAGGAATATGTTGCCGTACTGTATGGCCGTAGTCTCGAGATTGGTGCACTCGACCTCGTGTCGAGCGACGATTCGGCGGAGTTGCGGGCATACAATCTCGCGACGCTCGCCGTGCCGGCCGAAACCTCATCGATTGATTTCTCGCCGACATCACGTTTTGTCCTGACACGTGCTGGTAACACATATGCGACATATGATATCGAGCTGGCAAAGTTTACCAACACAACCCTCAAAGGCACGGCGAGCAAGACAGCGCAGCTCGGCTGGCTCGATGATACGCACCTGTGGTCTGGCCGTGATGATGAGGTGGTGGTCTATGAATTTGATGGCGAAAATCCTCGTGAGATCATGCCGATTGCGCCACGCACGCAGCCTGTGCTGAGCGACAATGGCAAGTATCTCTACAGTATCGCGCGCGCCGATGACGGCAAGCTCCGCGTGCTCCGTACGCAGCTGGTACCATAGCCGACGACGAACGTAGAAGTATCAGCCGCCAAAGATACGGTCAAAAAAAGTCGATGACTCCCCGGGTATTGACGACGCATCCTCGGTCGTCTTTTGCGTTGGGGCTTTGGTGGCGCCCGAAGGGTTTGGACTGATCTGTTCGGCGGTGACAAGTAGCCGCTTGTCGGCGGTGCCGAGCGGCGTGCAGGTGATGAGTGTGAGCGTAGGCTTGTCATCGTAGCCGCGCAAGGCAGCGAGGTTGTCGGGCTCGACGATTTTGGTTTTTGTGACGCTGTAGGTATAGAGTTTGCCTTTGTAGGTGGCGTAGACAACGTCGCCTTTTGTGAGGCGCTCGAGCGCGGCAAAGATGAATTTGTACTGGCCGGTATCGCCGTAGAGATTGCTCGAGTGGCCCGACAAGACGGTATTGCCGGTTTGGCCGGGGCGGCTGCTGGCACCAGGGATGCCAAACCACGCGACGCCGCGCGACATCGCGTTCATCTGGAGCTTGTAGGTCTCGGCTTGGCTTTTGCCCATGGTTTTGTCATAGATGGCTGGTACGTCGACGTTGATTTTGGGGATGACGAGACGCGACTCGTTGGTGATAGGAATGTCGATATCTGGGTTGATGATGATATTGGTCGGGTTGACATCGCCTGGGCGGATGTATGCGGTGTAGTAGGCCATCGCAACGTTGCCGTACTGAAGTGCTAGATAGATCACCATGACGACAAGCGCGGCTGCGATCGGCGTGAAGTGTCGACTGCGGCGAACTTTGCGGGCTGATGCCTGGATGCGTCCGCGGAGACCAGAACGCAGGTCGTCCATCGCCTGCTCCGGTGTCAATATTCGGCTCGAGGCTTCGAGCTGGTCGGCGCGGGTTTTCTCGGCATGGAGTGCTGCCTGAGTTTGCTGGAGATGGCTGTTGTAATAGCGCTGGAAGTATTGCTGATAATAGTTTTGCCAGGCGCTGTGGTACTCTTGCCACGAGTCTGTCGTTGAGTTTGGCTCGTCATCGGCAAAGCGGCGATCGTACTGGCCAAACGACTGGTGCTGGTCGGCGATGTGATGCGGTGGCTCCGGCGCTGCTACCTCTGTATCAGGCTGGTCGGCTGCTAACACAGTGTCTGCTATGTTTGGCTCATCTGCGCGGGTCGGCGGGTCTGACGGCAAAGACGAGCTGGCGGATTTGGATTGGGCCGGCTGGCTCGGTGCAGGCGCGGGCGTTGTCGTGTCGCCTGCATAAATACGATTGATTTGCGAGCGAGTGATGTCAGCAGCCGCCTGCTGGCTGTCAGAGGACGGCCGGGTATTGCTCGGCGGTGCCGACGGACGCTGCGGCACGAACAACGAGGGGTGCTTCATCTTTGGATCATCTGGGCGCATACTAGATTCCTTATGAGATGTAGTATACAATATCGGTGGCGCGATTGATAGAGCGTCTACGAGAGGACTGTCTACGCCGCGATGATGGAATTGGTAGACATGAGAGACTCAAAATCTCTTGAGCAATATGCTCGTGCCGGTTCAAGTCCGGCTCGCGGTACCATTTTTATACAACCCTGGCGCGAGGGGTTGTTTTTTGTTTTCTGGGCCGCTACGCGTGATCACTCGTTTGGACGAGCGATGGCAGTCGCTGCCGCCTCGAGTGCTTTCGTGTGATTCCATAGCCAATATGTCGCCATGCGCGTGGCAATCTCGCCGCGCCAGATTCGCATCGGTTCGTCAAAATCCTGGGTAACAATACGCCCGGCTGACGCGATCACTAGCGTGTCATGGTGCAGCGTGGCGATGTGGCACGGATATGTGATGGTGAACTTGTGCAGCGCTTCGACGAGCTGCAGCAGCGGCATAGCAAACGTCAGTACCTTTGGATAGTAGACATGCTGAAACAGTTTTTGAGTTTGCGCAAAGCTGGCGACGAGTAGCGTTTGGTCGCGCTCAACGAGCAAGTGCGGCGAGTTTTTGACAAGATCGATAGCATCACGAGTCAATGTGAGCGGCCCGCTGTAATGGCTGATGAAGTCTTCGTAAGCAATCGCTGTTTCGCTGTTGCGTCCGGCGTCGCCGACGAGGAGTATGCCTGTCGCCCACTCGCCCAGCGCGCGCATTTCATCCAGGGCTTGTTTTGACAAGCTACCACTCGGCGTTGTTGCGCCGTACACGGCGTCGGTGATGGCGGCCGGGAGACTTTTTTTCAATACGTCTGGCAGTAGCACGCGTACGTCGCCGGCTCCGACTTGGTAGGCTGTGGTGTAGCTCTCGGCGACACTGGCAAAACCGAGTTTGTTGCCGCCGATGATGCCGAGGCGGCCGGCTTGATCGCGCCGCTCCGGCCGGTTGCATTCGATATCAGGAAATAGCGGCTTCGTGGGCGTCTGCGTGTGCCAATATGACAAATCCATCAGCGCGGCCTGCCTGTGCGTATTTGCGATTCACTCATATTCGTCATTGTAGCGTATAGTAGAGGCCATGACGAAATGGCTGGCTGTGATCGGCTCGCGCAAAGTGAGCGATGCTATGCGCGCGGATATTGAGCGCGACGTGTTGGCGGCGCTGGCTGATGGCTGGTCAATTGTAAGCGGCGGTAGCACAGGAGCGGACTTTGAAGCCGCCCGGACGGTCGATGGTGCCGGTTTGGCAGGTACCAGGCTGCGGCTGTACTTGCCGATAGCGGCGGACGCGTACATAGCGGGCTTTCGCGCACGGGTGCAAGCGGGCAAAGCCGACGGGAATGACACCGAAGCGATGATCGAGCTACTGCAAAAATTGCGTATCGAAGCGCCGAATTGTATTCATGATACGACGAAATTTACTACGCTCTCCTCAGCGAGTTTTCATGCTCGCAATGATCAGATCGTTGTCTGTGCCGACTGCCTGCTCGCCTACCGCTTGGGCCGCAGTCTCGGTACCGATGCAACCATCGCAAAAGCACGCCAGCACGCCATCCCCCTCAACATCCACAACTACTAATTTCCAAGGCCGGGCCTTGGAAATTGGGAAATGTGGCGTAATAAGTAAATAAGTAGAATAGACTGAAGTCCTAGTGGCGAATTGGTGGTCGATCTATCTCAACGCTGACCGGGCAGTGATCGCTGCCCATTTGAGCGGCGTGGATCTGGGGATTGTGTACTCGGTCGGCGATATCGGTACTGGCCAGCCAGTAGTCGATCCGCCAGCCGACGTTGCGTTCGCGCGATTTGGCAAAATGGCTCCACCATGTATAGTGGCCGTTGCCAGCGACGTCGCGGCGAAATACGTCGACGAAGCCGGCGGCGAGCCAGTCGTCAAAACCGCTGCGTTCTTCGTCGGTGAAGCCTTTTTTGCCACGATTTGACTTCGGGTTTGCCAGGTCGTCCGGTGTGTGGGCGACGTTCATATCGCCGCAGTAGAGGACTGGTTTTTTGCGCTGGAGTTGACTGCAATAGGCGATCATCGCTTGGTCCCAGTTTTGGCGCAGCGGCAGGCGCGAGAGGTCCTCTTTGGCATTGGGCGTGTAGGCGGTGACGACAAAAAAATCGTCAAACTCAGCGGCGATGACGCGGCCTTCGTCGTTGCTATGGCCGTAATCGTCGGCGATTAGGCCGTGTCGGTCAGCGATATCGTGCGGGATGTCATTGTTGACAGCGAGCGGGGTCAGTTTGCTAAAAATTGCCGTGCCGCTGTAGCCTTTTCGGGTGCGCGAGGCGTTCCAGTACTCGTGATAGTCGGGCGCATCGAACGAAGCCTGGCCTTGCTCGGCTTTTGTCTCCTGCAGACACAGGATGTCGGGTTGATGTGCGGCCAAAAAGGCTTGCAGCTCGCCCTTTCGCACAACTGCGCGAATGCCGTTGACGTTCCAGCTATAGAGTTTCATGTACCTATCGTATCATCCGTTTGTGTTCGCGATCGATGTCGCGGCGTTTGATTGTTTCGCGTTTGTCGTAGCGCTTTTTGCCGCGGCCGAGAGCGATGACGACTTTGATGAAGCGGCCAGAGGTCAAAAGCTTGGTCGGTACGATACTATGGCCGGACTGGCGGCCGGCGATGAACCGATCGATGTCGCGGCGTTTGACTAGTAGACGCCGCGGACGAGTGTCGACGGTGCGGCTGCTCTGGCCGCGTTCGTTGAGCTTGAGCGAAAAGGCGGCGTTGCTGAGCCAGAGTTCGTTGGCTCGGACGGTGACGAAGGCTCCTTTCAGCTGGACGTGCCCGTCGCGCGCTGCCCTCACCTCTTGGCCGGTCAACTCGAGGCCAGCGACGAGTTCGTCGCCGAGCTCATAATCAAACCGTGCTCGTCGATTGACGAGTCCGCCGCGTGCTACTGGGTTTGATTTCTTTTTCACACTCACTAGTATATCAGCTGGCTGAGGCGATTGGGCGTGGTGAAAAAATGTGTGAGATTTGTGTCTGGCTAGGCCAACTCGTGCGGCACATGTGGTATTTGGCACGAACGGCGAGAAGTGCTATAGTCGGTCGAGATGAATGATGCGCTTCCCCGCGTCGTGACCTTTGACGGCGAAGCTCGCAGCGGCAAAGGCACGATCGTACAGCTGACCAAAGATTATCTGCGCGACCAGCTCGGCTTAAAAGCCATGCTGATCGACCGCGGCCAGACGTTTCGCGTGTTGGTCGTGGCGGCGGCGCGCGCGAATATCAGCGTCGATAATCCGGCGGCGATCGACGCATTCTTGACGAACGACCAGCATTTGGCGAATTGCACGCAGCTCGTCAAGGATGTCTACCACATGGAAAAGCCCGAGCGCGACGCGCTGCTCTACACCAACACCGTGAGCGAAAACAGCGCCAAAATCGGTGCGCGGGCTGCCAGCCAGGATTTTGTGCGTCGTCTGACGAAAAAGTGGCTGCACGACGCTGGTCAGGAGGGCTACGAAGTGGTCCTGATCGACGGTCGAGCCCTAGAGCATATCGCTCGCGAAATGCATGACGAGGGGCTATGTGACTTTCGGCTGGGGCTGTATTTTATCTGCGACAGCCAGATGGGCGCACGACGCACTCTGGGCCTAGCGACCAGGCCGTACGAGCAGCTCTCCGTGGCTGAACGCCGAGTAGTCGACGATTTTATGGTGCAAATCACCGAGCGAAATCAGCGCGACTTTGCACGCAGTAGCGAGCCGCTCGTTCGTCCCGACGCAGCTACGTTGTGGCGCCTGCCCGACCCTGCTCCCGAGCTGCCTGCTGGCGCTTGCCCGCAGCTCATCGTCGACACGAGCGCTGATATGACGAAAAAAGCCATGAGCCAACCAGTGGCTGAGCTGGTTGGCCGCTACGTCGAGGCGTAGTATGCGGATATTGATCGTCTCCGAAGTATATGATCATGGCGTCGGCGGCGTTCAGCGGGCGCTCGATACGCTAGTGAGCGGACTACGCGCCGCTGGCGATGACGTGACCGTCATGACGAGCGCATCGCACAGCTTGCGCCGCAGTCACACAGAGACGCTCGACAATGGCGCCACCGTGCACAAGATCGTCTCCGTACCGTACCCGCTCAATCCCCGCAACAATCGCGTCACACTCTTTCCGCAGCGTGCGGTGCAGCGTTTTTGGCGCATGCAGCCGGCATTTGACGTCGTGCACTACATGACGCCGGCCTCTTGGCTCCACACAAGCGTGCGCGAACTCGCCACACGGCACCAAGTGCCACAGATGTCGACCAATCACACGATGCCAGAAAATATATCGATGAATACTCATCTGGCACCGTTGTCGCGAGCGATCGATTGGGGCGCGAGAAAAACGATCGTTGGGTTTATGAATTCGTCTGATCTCGTCACGGCACCGACGCAGGCAGCGCTCGATTCTACGCCTGGGCTGCGCGTGCCGGCTCACGCTGTCTCAAATGGTCTGGACGTCGAATATTATCGGCCAGGCACACCGCGCACAGATATCCACACAGCCTACAAGCTGTCGCCAGACAAACATACAATCATCTACACTGGCCGGCTCGACGGCGAAAAACGCGTCGACCTCGTGATCGACGCCGCCAAGCATTTGGCGCGGACGCGCGATGATGTTCAGTTTGTCATCGTCGGCAAAGGCCTACGCATGAACGAGCTCCAGGCCAAAGTCGCGCGCCACCACCTCAAGCGCGTGGTGCGGTTCACTGGTTTTGTCAGCGAAGATGACAAGCGCGATCTGCTGCGCATCAGCGACGTGTTTGTCATGGCGTCGCCAGCCGAGTTTCAGTGTATCTCGGCGCTCGAGGCGCTCGCGTGCGGCGTGCCTGTCGTGGTGGCAGGCCGAGTTGCCTTGCCCGAACTGACAGATGGTGGGCGTAATGGCCTAGTGTTCACCTACCCCGACAGCGCTGACTGTGCGGCGAAAATTGCCGAGCTTCTCGACGACGAACCGCGCCGGCGAGCCATGGCGGATGCAGCGCGGACGTGGGTCGTCGATAATCATTCGATCGCAGCGACGATCGAGGCCTATCGACGCCTTTACCGCGAGCTGGCGCGGTGATTGACGTCATCAGTACAGCACCGTCTGACAAGAGGTTGGCTGCGTAGTTCGCGCGGTTGATGCTATACGCCACGGCTAGATTTGCTATACTAGAGTTCGAATGAAAATTGCTTTTTTCACTGACGATTATCTCCCGTATGTCCATGGCGTCACGACTTCGATCCAAAACTATCGCCAGGCGCTTGAGGAGCTTGGCCACGAAGTCTGGATCGTGGCGCCAAAGCCGCACCAAAAAGACTTTGTCGACGAGGACGACCATGTGGTGCGTCTTCCGAGTGTCAACTCGTATATTTTCGATAAGCGGCCGGTCTCGCTGCTCTATCCTGGTATCGCGCGTCGGCTAGACGAGTATGACTTCGATATTGTACACAGCCAGACGCAGTTTTATCTCTTTGTGATCGCTGGCATGGTCGCCAAGCGAAAGAACATTCCGCACATGACGACAGTGCATACGCTCTACACTGAGCTACTCGATGATTATCCGACAGCCGTGACGGCTGGGCTGATCGCTGTCAGTATCGGCTTTCCTTTTGTATTCAAGATGCGTCCGATTTTGCCATTTTCGAGCGTACGCGAGATTCGAGAGTTGTCACTGAGCGAAAAAGGCGAAATTCGCAAAAAACAAGGCTGGAAACTCATCTCTGCCTGTGTCAATCAAGCACATGCCGGCATCGCTCCGTCGAGCCATCTCGCTGATACGCTCATCGAGAGCGGTACGGAAATTCCGCTTCATGTGCTGCCAAACGGTATCAGTCTCCAGCGCTACAAACAGGCGCGTATCGCTGACTCGCCGCTCAAAAAAGCCCCTGGCGAGCAGTTTATCGTCTGTGTTGCGCGCGTCAGCGGCGAAAAGCGCCAAGAAGTGCTCGTGCGCGCTATGGCGCAGGTCAAACGCAAAAAAGCCAAGCTCATACTGGTCGGCGACGGTCCAGAGCGCGAAAACCTCGAGCAGCTCGCAGATGAGCTGGGTGTCGCGGACAGAGTTGTCTTTACGGGGCTGCAGCCACCGATGCGTGTTGCGGCGATTTTGCGCCAGTCGGACGTGTTTGCATTGGCATCGTATCGGTTCGACAACCAGCCGATGGTGATACTCGAAGCTCTGGCTAGCGGACTGCCGATCGTCTACTGCGACGACAAGCTCGTCGAGGGTCTCTCGGACGAAAACGCGCTGTTGACGCCGGGTATAGAGCCGCATGATTTTGCGTCGGCATTTGACAAGCTGCTACGAAGCAAGGCCAAGCTACGCACTATGTCGCAACATTCGCGCGCCATGGCCAAATCATTCGATCGCACCAAGCTCGCCAAACAGCTTTTGAAATATTATGAGCAGCTGATTTATCATCATCCGCCGCTAGAGTTTGATCAGGAAATCGTCGTTGATCAGCCAGTCGAGCACGATTGACTGCCGCAGTAGAGGCTAGCTCGTCGCGAGCCGCCACATGATGTCTCGGTGGTAATCCAAGTAATTGCCGCGGCGAGTCGGTAGCTCGATCAAGATAGCTGGTATACCGCGTTCGGCCAGCCACATTTCGTATTCGCCAGTGATGTCATAGCCGAGGACATCTTCGGCGGTATAGGAAAAGTTGCGATAGCCGACCGCCGATGCGTACCGGCTCGCATAGCGGTCGGCGCTCCCGTAGTTGTTTGAGCCGATAAATGAGCCTTGCGCGTGATACGAAATCGACAGCACAGTAGGAGCACTGCTCACGGCTGCCATGATCGCGCGCGTCTCTGGCTCTGAGCCGGCAGCAGAGCCGCCGCCTTTTTCGTAGGTGCCGCCAGAGGTGGTGATCTTTTGTTGCCAGTCGCGGGCTGGGAAATTTCGATCGATATTGACATCGTGTGCGTTGAACCGGCTATTTGCCGCGAGGCCGTCTGGATTGGTGCGCGGCAGAACGACGATCTGTTTGCCCGCTGGAATCTCGTGGGCGTGCGACTCGACGTAGTCTACCCACGCGTCCATGGTTTGCGCGCCGCTATGTTCCTCGCCGTGGATCCCGCCCGTGAACAGCGTAGTGCGGCCGCCAGGTGTGCCGAAATAATGTGCGATGATCGGTCTGCCTCGCACAGAGCGGCCGACCACACGAGCTTCGCCGCACGTGGTGCGGGCAGTCTGCGACCAGGTTGCGGTGCTTTTGAGGTCGTTTTTGCTGCCGATCAGGCCTTTGTTGACGCTCAGCGTAAAGGTTTGGCAGCGTGCGAGGCTTGGCAATGTGGCGATGACGGACGCCTTGTTGACCTTGACCGGCACGGGCCGGTCGTTGACGCGTATCAGCTGTGCTGCACTCTTGGCGTCGACTGGCTGGTCAAAATAAATCGCCACCGTCGCAGCCGACACACGTGTCGGCGTCAGCGTGCTGCCAGTAACGTGCGGCGCGCCAGATGTGCGAAATGCGAGTTGATAAGGCTGGTTGAGCGTGCTGCCATTTGTGGCGGTCGCCTCGGCGACGGTCAGTTCGAAGTCGCGCTCCCTCGCTAGGTCGGTCTCGGTGGTGATGACGATGGACTGATCTTTGACAGAGGTAGTTACTGGGTGTTCGTGCGCATCCTCGCCGTCGCGGTATGTCAGGGCGGCGTCAGCGGACGAGAGCGTTTTGTCGGTCTTGATGGTGATGGTGCGCGGTTTGTCGTAGACAGTGCTGTCGTCGTCGATCGATGCGGCTTTGGGGTTGACTGCGCTCAGGATATCGAGCGAGCCTTCGCTGGCGGCGAGCGGCTCGTCGGCGGCCGCGAACTGGCGCTCGACGGTATAGCCGTAGTGTTTGCCCTGTGAAAGTTTGAGTGGCGCGAGGTCGCACGACAGCTGCTCCCCGGCTGTGCAAGGAGCGGTATGCTCGCCGATACGCACGTGGTAACTATGGAGCACATCGGCCGACGAGAGCGGTAGTTCGAGCGGCTGCGTGATAGCGATTGCGTGCTCGCGAGCGGCTTGTACGGATGGCGGCTGGTCGGTTTTGATCGTCACCGGAGATATCAGAAGCGGCCAGCCAAATGGGGCGAGGCCGGTCTGGGTAGTGCCTGGCGCCGGCGGTGCGATTGGCGTGGCACACAGCTGGGTGCTGACGAGCGGCGCTGCACCGAGCGAGAGACCGCCGCGGGTCGAGAGTTCGTATGTCGATGTGGCGGTTTGGCTGAGCACCCCGGGCAGCAGGACGAGGCGATCGACGCAGCTCGTCGTAGTGGCATAGCTCAGGGTGACGTGAGTCGGCAAAAAATACTGCACGCACAAAAAACCGCTGCTCAGTGCTACTCCGCCGATCGCAAGTCGTTTGAGCTGGCGCCAGCTGGGCAAACGAAGACGACGCACGCGACTACTGCATGCCTGAGCGATAGTGATGATAGCCTGTTTGTGTTTGTCCATGTCGGTTGACACTACTAGTGTAGCATGAGCGCCGGCGAGACTGCTACCGTTCTTTGGGTCAAGCTGAGATCAGGCCGCGCGTCTCGAGCGCCGCCTGCAGCTTGGGTCGGTCAAACCCGATGACCATTTCGCCGCCGATGTCGGTCGTCGGGACACCCTGAAATTGATTGTCGAGTTTGGCAAGTAGCTCGTCTTTGGCGCCCTCGTCCTCTTCGATGTCGCGGACGGTATAGTGAACGCCGAGGCTATCGAACCACTCCTTTTCGGTTCGGCAAAATGCGCACCATGGTGTGCTGTAGATGATGACGCTAGCGCCGCTGTCGTTTGTATCTGTCATAAGATTTCCCTCCTTTCATGCATGATTGATTATAGCAACTTTTCACACCATTGTTCGCGATGCCGCTGTTTCTTCTTTTCTTCTTCTTCTTCTTCTTCTTCTTCTTCTTCTTCTTCTTCTTCTTCTTCTTCTTCTTCTTCTTCTTCTTCTTCTTCTTCTTCTTCTGTTCTTCGCCGCACTCAGCCCACATCACCTCCCCCGCGTAAAAAACCTATTACACCATATAACCGCGCTTGCTATCGGGTCTGACCCGGAGCAGTAAAGGGTTGTTGGCTGTTAGGGCTCGCCTATTCTACTTACTTAGCCTATCCTGTCCGCCTCTTTCCTGCCTTGCCCGTTCCGCCTGACCACGATAATACGTTACAAGAATGATATGCCCGCCTTTTCTACCCTGCTCGCCCTGCCTAGCCTGTAGCCTGTGCTCGCGGTAGTTGTACGCGTAGCGGCCGCGAACTCCGATTTAAATCGGAGTTAAATCGGAGTTTCGCCCCAACTACCTCTGTTTTTTGGTTACTAACCCACCTAGAGACCATCTCGACACCGCCCCTTCGTTCCTACGAGCAAAGACGAAGGAGGTGTGACAAATGGCGAATGGTGCGGCGGGCCGCTATCTACCGCCTGCCGAACGCTATACTACGTACTGCTCGAACTACCCAAAACGAATGACACAAGAAGCTCCTAGCTCCCAACTCCCAACTTCTAGCTCCCAATTTTCCGCGTCAAATGCCATCCCCTGCATTCCGAGCAGCGATACCACGCCAGCTCGAGCGACGGCTGCTGAAGCATCTGTATCTCCGCCGCTCGGCGGGCCTCGTCTTCACTACGAAATCGCCGCTTGCGGCGGCAATCCTGACTTGGCAGCGAGCGCAGTGTCAGCGGGACTGGTCGGTTTCGTCGGGGCATCTTGTCTCCGTCTACGTTTGCTGCTATAGTAGCAGGTACATGAGCAAACGACCACCTACCAAGGTTGCTGCCAGGGAGGAAAAGCCGACAGATCGTCCGGCCCTTTTGTTGCTGGGAGACGTCGCCGATACGACATGGCGGATGTTTATTCCGACGATCGGCATGATGGTACTGGGGCTGGCCGCTGACATGACCTACGAGTCGACTCCTATGCTGACATTTGCCGGCGTCATCGTCGGTGCGGCGATCGCGGTGTGGCTGGTCTGGCTCCAGATCAAGAGGTTGCGATCATCATGATGAGTTCGACATTGCTAGCGAGTGGTATTCATATCGATGTCAAAACAGCGCCGTTGTTTGAGATCGGCGGATTTGTCATCACCAATGCATTTATGACCGGCCTGGTCGGTATGGTGGTATTTGTCGGGCTGTTTGTCTACGCGGCGCGCAGCATCCAGGCTGGACGCAAAAATCGCATCACCAGTATCGTCCAATGGGCGTTTGAAGGTATGTACAAACAAATCACTGACATTATTCCCGACCCTCGCATCGCACGCGGTATTGCGCCGCTGGCGCTGACGATGTTTTTCTTTGTGCTGATCAGCTATTGGATGAGCGTGCTGCCTGGGCTGGATAGTATCAAATGGAACGGTCAGCCAGTACTGCGCAGCGTCGCCGCTGACCTCAACTTCACGTTTGGATTGGCGCTGCTATCGCTGGTCGCGACGCAGTGGTACGCTATCCGCCAGCTCGGTAGCATTGGCAATGTCAAACGCTATCTGCGCAATCCACTCAAAGATCCGATCGGCTCGTTCGAAGGCCTACTAGAACTCATCGGCGAGTTCAGCCGCTACACCGCGCTCAGCCTACGTTTGTTTGGCAACGCGTTTGCCGGCGAGGTGCTACTGCTCGTCATGGTGGTGCTCACCAGCTATGGCGCACTGCTGACGCTGCCGGTGTTTATCGTGTTTGAGCTGTTCATCGGGCTGATTCAGGCGTATATATTCTTTATCCTGACAGTTATATTCACCTACCTCGCTGTGCAGGGCCACGGCGATTCACATTCCGATCATTCGACTCATGCTGTACACACGGCCAAGGAGCAATGATACAATACTACAGTCAACCAAAAGGGACAAAAAAGGAGTACAACTACAATGAATGACCTCGCAATCGCGTTGGCATACTCAATATCGGCACTCGGCGGCGCACTCGGCGTCGGCCTCATCGGTAATGCCGCACTGGGAGCGCTCGGCCGCAACCCAGAAAAAGCCAATGAAATTCGCACCATGATGATCCTGGCGATCGCGTTTACCGACGCGTTGGCGATTATCGGCTTTGTGCTCGCGCTACTCATAAAGTTTGTATAGGCAGTGATGATGAAACACGGAGCGCTACAACTATTTGCCGAGGCTGCCTCGCACGGCGAGTCAAATGGCGACATTTTTAGCTCGCTCGGCATCGATTGGCAGATGCTGCTGATGCAGATGATCGGGTTTGGGCTGGTCGTGTGGCTGCTGTCTCGCTATGTCTACCCCGTACTGCTGCGCGTCATCGACGAGCGTGAACGTTCTATCGAGGCCGGGCTCAAAGCCGCCCAGGCTGCTGAGAAAACAGCCGCCGCCAGCGAAGAAAAAGTCGATGCCATGCTGAAAAAAGCACGCCGCGAAGCGCGTGAAATCGTCGCCACCGCCAAAGATGAAGCCAACGACATGCTCGCCAAGGCCGACGCCAAAGCCAAGGCCGACGCCGAGCACATCGTCAGCAGCGCGCGCGACGACATCGAAAAAGACATCGTTGCCGCCCGCAAGGCGCTACACAACGAAACGCTCGACCTCATCGCGCAAGCGACCGAAAAAGTCGTCGCCGGTACTGTTCCGGCCGAGGCAGACCAAAAAATCATCGCCGCCGCGCTCAAGGAAGCGAGGCGCTAGGTGCGTACGAGTTTTTCGCGCACCAAGATCGCGCAGCATGTCGCTGATGAGCTGCAGCGCGGACAGAGAGAGGTTATCCGCCAGCTGGCCGCCTATCTCATCGAGACGCGTCAGACCGATCAGGTCGACATGTACGTTCGCACCATACTCGAGCAGCTCGAGCGCGACGGGATCGTACTCGCCGATGTGACGACGGCGCACCGCCTGGCGTCAGACATCGACGAACAGCTCGCCTCGCTCACTGGCGCCACGCAACTGACGGTTCGCGAGCAGATCGAGCCATCGGTGCTAGGCGGGATTCGGATCGAGACGCCGACGCGGACGCTTGATGCCACGCTGCGCCATAGGATTAGTAACATTCGCGAAAGGAAACTATAGGAGAGGCCATGACAGCAACAAAACCCACAAGTATTGATATCGCAGAGCTCGCACAGGATCTGCGCGCCGCCATTTCTGACCTCGAGGTCAGCGAGGGTCTCGATGCGTACGGCATCGTGACGCGCGTCGGCGACGGTGTCGCTTGGGTGCACGGACTACGCGAGGCTGGCTACAGCGAAGTGCTCGAGATCGAGACAAAATCGGGTGTGGTCGAAGCGTTTGCGCTCAACCTCATGGAAGACGAAATCGGCGCCGTCATCCTCGGCAACGACGCAACTGTCTCGGCAGGCGATCGTGTCAAGCTCAAGGGCGTGATTCTCGAGGTGCCGGTCGGCGAAGAGCTACTCGGCCGCGTCGTCAACCCGCTGGGCGAGCCGCTCGATGGTGGTCCAGCGATAAAAACCGCACAGCGCGGACTCGTCGAGCGCGAGGCTATCGGTGTGATGGGCCGCAAACACGTCCATGAACCGCTCATGACCGGCATCATGGCGATCGACGCTATGTTTCCGATCGGCCGCGGCCAGCGCGAATTGATCATTGGCGACCGTCAGACCGGCAAAACCGCCATCGCGATTGATACGATGATCAACCAAGCCCGCCAAAAAACCGGCGTTATCAATGTCTACGTCGCAATCGGCCAGAAGCTCAGCAAGGTCGCGCGGCTCGTCGATCGACTCAAGGCCGAAGGCGTCATGGAGCAAACCATCGTCGTCGCGACCGGACCGAGCGATTCTGCCAGCCTACTCTATCTCGCACCGTATGCCGGTACCGCGATGGGCGAATATTTCCGCGACAAAGGCGAACACGCGCTGATGATCTATGATGACCTATCGAAACACGCGGTCGCCTATCGCCAGATGTCGCTGCTGTTGCGCCGTCCGCCGGGCCGCGAGGCGTTTCCGGGCGACGTCTTCTATCTCCACTCGCGTTTGCTCGAGCGTTCGGCCAAGTTGTCCGATGAGCTCGGCGCCGGTAGTTTGACAGCGCTACCGATCATTGAGACGCAAGCCGGCGATATCTCGGCCTATATTCCGACCAACGTGATCTCGATCACAGACGGCCAGATATTTATGGAGACCGATCTGTTCAACCAAGGTATTCGCCCGGCGATCTCGGCTGGTCTCTCGGTCAGTCGTGTCGGCGGCGATGCACAGACAAAAGCGATCAAAAGCGTCGGCGGCGGCCTCAAACTCGGCCTCAGCCAGTTTCGTGAGCTCGCTAGTTTTGCCCAGTTTGGCTCCGATCTCGATGACGAGACCAAACACCAGATCGAGCGCGGTCAACGCCTGACAGAATTGCTCAAGCAGCCGCAGTATTCGCCGCTCAGCATCTGGGAACAGGCGGCCAGCATCTATGCGGTGATCTCTGGCAATTTCGATAACGTACCAGCGAGCAAGATCAAAGACGCGCAGGCTGCCCTGCTCGCTCGCCTCGCCAAAGACCGCAAAAAAGACATGGACGCGCTCAACAAGGGCGATCAAAAAGTCGAAGACGCCATCGCCAAACCGCTCGAAAAAGCAGCTGCCACTGTCGCGAAGGGCTTTGAGGGCTAGATTATGGTAGATAAATCAGAGATGTTTATGCCAAAGGACAGTATGCCCGATGACGAGGAAGTGCCATCGATGCGAGATATCCTTGCAGCAGTGATGGGAGCGCTCGCTGGTAAAATCGTGAATCGCAAACAACAGCCGTCCGATCCCTTGCCCGAGGAAGGCCCCGAGAAGTGAGCCGCACTAAAAAACCGGTTTTTGGATGCTATGCGAGGTCGTGCCGGCCTAGCGTAGCCGCGCTGTCCGTCGATCGAAAGGAGAAGCACTGATGCCATCAACTCGTCAACTCAAAGGCAGGATCCGTTCGGTCAGCTCGACCAAACAGATCACCAAAGCCATGCAGATGGTCGCTGCGAGCAAAATGCGCCGGGCGCAGGAGGCCGAAAAAGCCACTATTGATTACACGCGTAGCGCCAACGAGCTTTTGACGCATTTTGCGCAGCAAGGCGCGACCGACGATCACCCATTGTTTGTTCAGCGGCCCGTCAAGGCGCGCTTGCTCATCGTCATCACGAGCGACAAAGGCCTCGCAGGAGCATACAACGCCAATATCCTCAAGCGCTATCTCAGCGAGATCAAAGCCGATCGCGACGCGGGCATCACGACGCTGACGATTACCGTGGGCCGTAAAGCGTCGCAATTCACGTCGCGCCTCAGTGGCGTCGACGTGCGCGGTACCTATGACGATTTACCTGATGAGCTCGAAGGCTCGGAGTTCAGTACGATTCTGGCGACGGCGGCGCAGCTCTACCGCGAGCAGACAGTCGATGCGGTCGATGTGCTCTACACCGAGTTTGTCAGCAGTTTGACGCAGACAGCGCGATTGCAGCGGGTTTTGCCGGCGGGGTATATCGAAACGACTGTCACAAAAGCTGTGCGCAACGCCAAGTACGAGCCGAGCGTCGATCGTGTGCTCGATGCGATGGTTTATCGTCTCGTCGGTGCGCAGATCTTTCAGGCGATGCTCGATGCCCGCGCATCCGAACACAGTATGCGTATGGTAGCGATGAAAAACGCGACCGACAACGCCAGCGACCTCATCGACGATCTGACACTCGCGATGAACAAAGCTCGCCAGGCGGCAATCACGCAAGAATTGGCAGAAATTAGCGGCGGAGCGGAGGCGATGAACGCATAGCGTTTTTGAGAATGAAGGAATGAAGAATGAGGAATAAAGAAGACTACGCTCAACAATACAGGAGAACAACATGATTTCCTTGCTTCATTCGTCATTCATTATTCGCTATTCATACGTAAAAAGGAGTACCCAATGACCAAACAACAATCACAAGATAATCAAAAAAACGCTACTGGCAAGATAGTCCAGGTCGTCGGCGTGGTGGTTGATGTTGAGTTTGACAAAAACTCGATTCCAGCCATGTACGATGCGCTTGAGGTCACGCAAAAAGACCGAACTATCGTGCTCGAAGTGGCGCAGCATCTCGATGAGCAGACAGTTCGTGCTATTTCGATGTCTGGCACGGATGGATTGCAGCGCGGCCAGGAAGTCAAAGCGACTGGTGCGCCGATTCAGGTGCCGGTAGGCGCGCAGACGCAGGGCCGTATGTTTGACGTGGTCGGCAATGTGATCGATGGCGGCAAAGCTACGACTGGCAAAAAAGCGCCAATTCACCGCGAACCGCCCAAACTCGATGAGCAAAGCAACAAGACCGAGGTCCTAGAAACCGGTATCAAAGTCATCGATCTGATCGCCCCGCTGACCAAAGGCGGCAAAGCCGGCCTGTTCGCCGGCGCTGGCGTTGGTAAAACGGTGCTGATCCAGGAACTGATCAACAACATCGCCAAGTTTCACTCCGGCAACTCAGTCTTTGCCGGTGTCGGTGAGCGCACGCGCGAAGGCAACGACCTCTACCACGAGATGAAAGACGCTGGCGTGCTCGACAAGACATCGCTCGTCTTTGGCCAAATGAACGAACCGCCAGGAGCGCGTTTGCGCGTGGCGTTGAGCGGCCTGGCGATCGCTGAGGCATTTCGTGATGAGGGCAAGGACGTCTTGCTATTCGTCGACAACATCTACCGCTTCACGCAGGCCGGTAGCGAGGTGTCGGCGCTGCTTGGCCGCCTGCCGAGCGCGGTCGGATATCAGCCAAACCTCCAGCAAGAGATGGGCGAGCTCCAGGAACGAATCACCAGTACCAAAAAAGGCTCGATCACCTCTGTTCAGGCGGTCTACGTGCCGGCTGACGACTTCACCGATCCGGCGCCAGCGACGACATTCGCCCACCTCGATGCTACGATCGCTATGAACCGTGCACTGACCGAGATCGGTATTTATCCGGCCGTCGACGTACTCGACAGTACGAGCAATGCGCTCGATCCAGAAGTTGTCGGCGAGGAGCACTACCAGACGGCACGCGAGGCTCAGCGTGTACTGCAAGAATACAAAGATTTGCAGGACATCATCGCTATCCTCGGCATGGAGGAACTGTCTGACGATCAGAAACAGACCGTCGCCAGAGCGCGGCGTTTGCAGCGTTTCTTTGCGCAGCCGTTTTTTGTCGCCACGCAGTTTACCGGCAATCCCGGCGTCTATATGAAACTCGAAGACACGATCCGCGACGCCAAAGATATCTTGGCCGGCAAATACGACAGCAAACCCGAAAGCTGGTTCTATATGGCGGGCGGGCCGCTTAGTGAGAAAAAAGACTAAGGCTTTTTTCTAGGGCAGTATGTAGCAAGTAGCATGTAGCATGGGAAGTGAGCGCAAAAAAGCAGTAAAATTCACCGATCTGGAGGCGTGGCAACATGGCCACCAACTCGTGATAGCGATTTACAAGCAGACGCGAGGCTGGCCGAGCAGCGAGCAGTTTGGGTTGGTCTCGCAAATTCGCCGAGCTGCGGTGTCGGTGACATCAAATATCGCCGAAGGGTTTTCTCGTGCTACCAAAACCGACAAAAGCCACTTCTACGTCATGGCACACAGCTCGCTCACAGAAGTCCAGAATCAACTGCTCGTTGCGCGCGATGTTGGTTTTTTGAGCAAAACAGATTTTGAAAAAATGGCAGACAGTACGGTGACGGTGCACAAATTATTGACTGGCCTGATAAAATCATTGAAAGGATAGCCCATGCTACACACTACATGCTACATACTACTTCCTGAAAGGAGTCGCCCATGAACCTCCAACTCGTAACCCTCACCGGTACCAAGCTCGACCAAGATGTCTACGAGGTGGTCATTCCGACCGAGAGCGGCGAGATCGCGGTCTTTCCCGACCATGAACCGCTCGTGACGCTTGCCCAGTCGGGCGTCATCCAGGTGCGTCGCGCCAAGACCGACAGTGATGACGATGTCGAACTGTTTGCGATCAGCGGCGGCGTGGTCGAAGTGACTGGCGATCACGTGCGTGTCTTGGTTGACGAGGCCGACTATGCGCCAGATATCGTCGAAGCCGAGATCAAAAAAGCACTCGAGCGCGCGCTCAAAATGCGCGACGAGGCCACCGACCAGATCGCTCTCGAAAAAGCGCATCAGCTCGTCGATCGGCATATAGTCAGGCTCAAGGTGGCCGATCTGCATCGTCGAAAGCGCCGCAAAAACCTCTAAACCACAACAAGGAGTACTATGTCCCACCCTACCACAGACGATGTGCGTCTCGGCGCAGCGGCCGAAGGCTCAATCGCCCCTAGCCAGGCTCACCATGCACAGTTTGCCGACACCAAAGCCAAAGTATTAGAGGGCGCCTTCCATCGGCCGACCCCAAGCCCCGTGGTGTCGGGTTGCATCGACGGTCGCTGCGGCGGCCAATCTCGGGCGTCATCAGCTGGCGGAACGATTTCGCTGATGGTGGCGGCCGACTTGACGCGCGGCGGCGCCGACGAACGCGTAGCGACGGCCGATATGCTGCGCCAGACGATCGAGCGCCTCCATGACCGTCACTTGCCTATCGGTGATCACGACGACGATCACACAGCCGGCGAAAAAACTGGCTGCGGTGCGAACGACAACCTCGCCAAGATCTACCGTGTCATTGCCGAAAAAGGCGATTCGATTCGCGACTTGGCTCGTCGGCTCGGTTTTGGCGAGCTCGTCGCCGATGACGCGGTCTGCCGCGCGATCGAGCAAGCGGCCGCTCGCCGTTCGACCTTTTCTACGCCAGCTGATCTGACGCGAGTACTGCTCGATACGCCAGATGCGGTTGTTGATACGCTGCACGGCGAGCACAACGAGGCGATGATCGTCATCAATCGACGCCCCGACACGACGCTCGACCACCAGGCGATGGCTGACGCGATAGGCAGCGAGGAGTTTGAGGCATTTGACGTCGATGCCTGGGCGTTTGAGGATTCGGCCCGGGCCGTCGCTGACGATCCTGACGACAGCGCTGAAGTCAGCGCCAAAACGACCGCCCTACTCTACTACAATCTCGCTACTGCCCTCGCACTCTGCGGCCCAGAGATGCCGATTGTGACGCTGCGCTAGCTCGATGCATCGAGTATGGTGCGTGTGTGCAAGGGTTTGAAACATCACTTTGCCGTGGGGTCGACTATGCTTTCAATGTTGCAGATTCTGATGTTAGATTTACGCCCTCGTGGCATATTGAAGGATATGTCGTCGCCAACTTTTGCTCCCAATATCGCTCTACCAATCGGACTAGATAGGGTTATCGCTGTAATCTCGTTAGTATTTTGAAGGCTCAGTATGTCTTCTGGCAGATTCAAGGTGGCACCTGTCAAAATATACTTTGTCATATCTTTGCTGGGGTCTATGTTCGTTTGAACTGAGACGACACTACCCAGGGTGACTTCATCATTATCGTTACTGTACTCAAAAGGCACACCGTTTTTTAGTAGTCGCTGGTGTGGTTTTGCAGATTCAGCTAGAATTAAAGACCTGCTTGAAATCGCTTCGGCCGGTGCGTTATCATGCCATGTCTCGGACGATTGATTCATTGCGTCGCCAAGATCTTCGCTAAGTTCTTTTTGTGTGGCGGTCAATTTTGCCATACTGTCTCGTGCAATCTCTAACTCAAACGGCAATACTGGTATTTGTCCGTCCTCAATTGTTTTTAGAATCTCAAAATTTCGTGTCATTGCATTAGTCCTTCCTAAAATTTTAGCTCGCTTACTTTATTGAGATCGATGCCGATCTCTTGATAAAGCTCCAATGTGTTTGATGTCACTAGTTCACCTTCACTGTAACCTAATCGTTTTGCTATTTTTGTTATGTCTGCAGGTTTTTGCGACTCAATTTCTATATATGGCTTTAGTTTTGGCCAGAAGTCTATCGTTATCTGAGACCCATCGAGATCATATTCTTCGCGTTTATTCTCTTGATATCCACGCGGCTTAAGGCCTATTTTTTCTAAAATGATAAGGGCTGTATCCATATCCGAGACATCAACCTCCCACTCCTTTGTCCCGTCAACCGTATCTGCTTCGATTTCTTTAACAGTCATAGTTGTTAGAGCTCCATTGGAGCGAAGTCGTATCCAGCGATTTGATGCTGCTGGGATAGTGTCAAAAACGTAACGGCGAAAATCATATTGTCCTATTTTTTTGGCCCCTAAGTCTAACAGTTTTTGACGAATCTCTATTGGATTAATATTGAGTATTTTTGCTTCGATTTCAGTATGTTTCATATCCTCTCCTCTCTAGTCAGTCTGTTATTATATTGTTCGTGTAGTCGCATTTGCTCATTAGATCGCAACTCGTTTATCTCGTTAAGAAGATCACCTGCTATAAAATCCCCTATCTTAGTAGTTAGATCCATACGCTGAATACACACGCCAATTCTATAGTTGTCATCTGTATCCAAGTAGACGCGTATACCATAGAAACCTTCCTTGCAGTCTTTGTCGTTGTTCATAGAGCAGGTGCCGCAGGTTTTTGGAAGTGTCGTTCTTCTAATCTGTTTGAAAAATATGGTACGACCGCTTGGTAGTTTATAGGCGACTCTAGAGTTGGAGCTGCCCGCCTCGACTCTCAGCTCTTGGGGTGTTGCGTTCAAGTCTGCCATTAACTGGTAAATTGCGAGATAAGACGAGTCTCCCATGTCGATATCATTTAGAATGCGTACTGACACGCGCTCATCATAATCATTGATAATTCTGAACACGCGATCGGCATGAGAATAGTCTGGCATTACGATGTTGGCATCAACCTTAATTCCGTATCTCAAAGCTTCATCTATAGACTCTTTAAGTGATGCAATCTTTTTTTCTGCTCGTTTTGTATCACGATATTTCTCGTGTTGCACCTCCGCCAGCTCTTCAGGTGTTGTTCCGAATATACTAAAGTTTACCTTTTTCAATCCAGCCGCCGCGCATTCACGAAATACTCGGCTGTTTTCTCCGTTTGAAGTTAATTTAACAGAAAGACCATGAGAGGTGGCCATATCGATAAGCTCTGGTAGTCTGCGATGGAGGGTCGGCTCTCCACCTGTCAAATGTAATTCCTTCGTGTCGAGCATTTGAGTCAAAATTTCGAGAGTTTCTATAAATGTTTGATTTGGTTGCATGGTTCCAGGAATGAAGTCAACACCGTTGTGACTCTCAAAAACCGACACTCTTCCTCCTCTGTATTTAGGGTTAGGTAGCATGATATCGCCACTACTATACGCGGCTGCTACGGGAGTACCTTCGTTATGGCAGAAAGAACATGTCATGCCGCAATTATCAATAATCTTAAGCCTGGCTGTCTTGTCTATCCCGACCGAAACGGGTATGAGTCTCTCTTTTAATATTAGCGCCTCAACTCCCTTAGGCAAATTATCAGTTTGTAATCTGTCGGCAACAGACGCTCCGAAAGGGCTTGTCTCGTTTTCTTCATTGAACCAATATGACCCCTTGTCTCTATATATTTCTTCCATACTAATCTATCGCTCCTTCGTCGATTACTTGCAGTAATTCGTTAGGTGTTAAGGTGGAGGTGTTATACACTTTAGCCTCTCTGGGAATTTCTCTGGCAAAGTCGCCTGAGTTCATGCGTGCATCTATTTCGGTTTGTGGATAGCCTCTGGCTATTAGGCGTTCAATTCGATCGGTATCGTTGCATATTAGGTGTATCCATGCAGCATTTGATAACTGGAATACTTTTCGAGCCATCTTTAGGGCGGCAGGCGATGCGCATCTGTTGGGTCCATTGAGTAGGTGTATCCATTCACTAGGCGTTCCGTAATATGTACTTATGGATTTTAGCTCAGCGTATTCTAGAGAAGGTTCCAAGTATTTGCCATCCCTGAAATTCTTCTCAAATAGGCTTCTGGTGACGAACACGCCATCTATACCCTCTATTTCGTCTGGCCTTTTCTCTCTGCTCGTATGACCCGGTAAGTATTCATATCCGATTTCTTTTGCTAATCTAACCAAAGTTGTTTTGCCAGATGCACTGGCTCCTGTAACTATAAAAGACTTTCTCTCTACCATGATTTGTTCATTAGCCAATTTTAAACAGACTCCACACTAATTAAGTATGTGTTTGCCCAAAAATGTAACTTGAACTGTCCGCTTCTCTCTGCTAGAGAAAGAGGACTATGGGACGACAATTCAAACAGCTTACAAAAGAAGATAGACACCTCAT
>PDWI01001505.1_pt1 | contig 36784 bp, 20 predicted proteins | sample 1430891 | NCBI WGS metagenome assembly PDWI01 (sample SAMN01162508, study PRJNA174530) | Oral metagenome, whole genome shotgun sequencing project. | biome: Marine environment; feature: Marine mammal; material: Swab sample of the gingival sulcus; isolation source: swab sample of gingival sulcus... | reverse complement strand
TCTTTCCCAAAAGCAAAGATAAAGAGATTTCAAAAAATCTGAAAATTTAACCCTAAATTATTTGCTTTTTAAGACAGTACCTTCAAAGACTTGAAGGGGGGCAGTGAGGGAGCGGAGCGAACGAACTGACGGGGTGGTATGATTCCTTAATTAAGGAATAGGAGGCGAGTCCGAAGTCTCCTGCGATCCTGCCGAAGCCTTTTTGATTTGCAAAGACGAGGGATTGGACTTATTTTTGTATATTAGAGGGATAGAGCGTTTGCTAAAAGCGTTTTTATCCTCGTAGATAGAGCTGAAAAATGCTTACGCTATAGTACCTAAAATAGAATGATACGTTAATCAGACTAAGAATAATATGCTGACAATAGAAGAATTATACGGTATATATATACAGCACCCTGTCGTTTCGACAGATAGCCGTCACTTGCCAAAGGGTTGTATCTTTTTTGCCCTAAAAGGAGAGCGTTTTGATGGTAATCAGTATGCTAAGGAAGCTCTTGAAAAAGGAGCTTCGTTTGCGGTGGTTGATGACTCAAGTTTGCAGGGCGAAAATCTTCTTTTGGTGGAAGATGTGCTGACGGCTTTGCAGGACTTGGCAAGCTATCATCGTCAGCAGTTGGCTATTCCGCTCATCGCCATCACAGGGACGAACGGCAAGACGACGACCAAAGAGCTTACAGCCGAGGTTTTGAAGAAGAGCTACAAGCTACTCTATACCGAGGGCAATCTAAATAATCATATCGGCGTTCCGCTAACGCTTCTGAGAATGACGGCAGAACATCAGCTTGCTCTTATTGAAATGGGTGCAAGCAAAAAGGGAGACATCGCCGAATTGTGTGCTATTGCTCAGCCGAATTATGGTCTAATTACGAATGTTGGTTTGGCTCATTTAGAGGGCTTCGGTTCGCTTGCAGGCGTGAAGGAAACTAAGGGCGAGCTTTTTGATTATCTAAAGGAAAATGAAGGAATCGTCCTTTTCAACGAAGATGATAAGATGCTTTCGGCAATGGCAAAGGGGATTCCTTCGTTAAGCTATGGCTCTCGTAAGGAGGCTACGGTGCGTTCTGCACAGGTAAAAGACGACTTAATGCTTAGCTTTGAGTGGTTTGTGCCAGCTTTGAAGATTAACAATATCAAGCAAACAACCAATCTCGTCGGAGCGTACAATATAGATAATTGCCTATCTGCTATTAGTTTTGGGGTGTACTTTGACGTCCCTGCCGAGCAAATCAGCGAAGCTATTGCTGAATATAAGCCGACTAATAGCCGTTCGCAATTTATTGAAAGCGAGCGAGGAAACAAAATTATCGCAGATGCCTACAACGCTAATCCAACAAGTATGACGATTGCTGTTGATAACTTCCTAAAGGTTTCGGAAGGTAAGCCACGTCTCTTTATCTTAGGCGAGATGAAAGAGCTGGGAGAGGCAAGCCTTGAAGCTCATCAGAAGATTTATGATAAGGTGCTTACGGCAAAAGCAGAGCAGGACTTTGTTATCTTTTTTGGAGATATTTGGTCAAGCTTGACGACGAAAGAGGGCGATAGCTCTGTCCAAATGCAGACTGCTTTAGAAGAGCTTATTGAATCAGCTCAGCAGTATAAGGACACTTATATTCTCGTCAAAGGGTCAAACTCAATGGGGCTAAACCGAGTGCTTCCTCATCTATAAGAATTATTTAATAGACAAGATAAATAAACAATGGTAATAACAGCTGAACGCTACTACAATATCAGTAAGGTTAAAGAAATTTGGCACAAGCTCTATCAAGAGAACGAGATGTTTTCTCCCTTTCAAGACTATGACTATGTAGCGAATTATTGTCATCTATACCCAAATAAAAAGGGACGTTGCAATGTCTTCTATGTCCTCTATCAAGCAGATAGCAAGGGCAAGAAGCCAGTGATGATTTGCCCTTTGTCGGTTTCGCTATTGCTCAAGCAAGCGAGAGGTTATGAAATCTTAGGTGGGCGAGAGGCTGATATTGCTGACTTTATTTATGCTTCGTCGCTAAGCCTTAGCGAGGCAAAAGCTTGTCTCAAGAAACTTTTAGAGACCTTGGGCTTGCCTCTTCGCTTCAAACATCTGTCGGAAGACTCTATCATACTATCAGCAGTGAGGGAGCTTTATCCCGAGCTTCAGCTAAACGAAGAAATCTATCTCCGTATCCCCAAGCAAGAGAGCGTAGAGGACTATATCGCTTCCCTGTCTAAGAGTACAAGGCAAAACGTTCGCACCGCCTATAATAGAATGAAGAGAGATGAGCTTGAGTTTGAGCTTGAAGTTGCCTATCCGACCAAGACAAACGAAGCACTCTATGAAGCTTGTATAGAGGCTTATGTAGAGCGTCAGAAGAACTTCTACAATCAATCGTATATCTTGGGAAGTAAGGCGATGACAGCGTGGTACTATAGACACTTTGACCCTGAGAGCAAAAGTTTAGCTTCTTCGCCTAAGAGCTTTGTCTCTGCTCTGAAAATTAATGGTTCGGTAGCTGGAGTGATAATGGCTTTCAGTCACAACAATACGATCGTAGTGCCTCGCTTGGCTATTAACAGCGCATATAACTTCTATTCCCCTGGGGTGGTGCTTTTGGTGGAGACAATGCGTTATCTCTTGGAGCATACAGAGCTTAATAGCATAGACCTCTGCTTGGGGAATGAACGCTATAAGTATTCAATGGGAGGGGTAGAGTACCGCTCGTATCACTTTACTATCCCCAAAGCTTAGTGGCTATGTTTAAGGCTCTAAAGGATAGATATTTCAATTACCTTAATGGTTTCCATTATGAGTTGGGTCTTGTCAAGATTGATAAGGCTACTAAGCTCTGTTCTGAAGAGATTGTTAATCAAATTGTTTGGGTCAAGGGCTGTCCCAAAACCTCATGGTTTGCCGACCCTTTTATCTACAAAGTAACGGATAGTGAGATTCATATCTTTGTTGAAGAGTGGCCATATAGCTTAGGGCGTGGGGTCATTTCATTGGTTGTGGTGGATAAAGCAAGCTTCCATTACAAAAGGCATAAAGAGCTTTTGCGTTTGGAGACACACCTCTCTTGGCCTTTTATTGTACGAGAGGGCGAGCAAACTTATGTTATTCCTGAGAATAGTGCTTCGGGACAAATCAAACGTTATATCTATGATGATGAGCAAGAGAGCCTAACTTTTGATCGCCTCGTAGCAGATGAACCCTTTATGGATCCTGTCTTTTTCAAGAAAGGCACAGAGGCTTTTTGCCTAAGCTCTATTCCTTGTGATATTAGAGATACGTTACATCTCTTTAAGGAAAATCCAAATGCTTCAGAAGAGGATTTGTATGTAGATACGGGAAATATTATTAAATTTGAGCTGGATTTAGCTCGTGCTGCAGGTGGGCTGTTTAGCTATAAGGGAAATGTCTATAAACCGAATCAGATAGGTATAGAAAACTATGGAGAGGGCATTATTCTCTTTAAGCAGACAGGAGATAGCTCCTACGAAGAAGTTGTCCGTCTCTATCCCAAAGATAAAAAGCACGCTTTTGGGATTCATACCTTTAATGTCTTTGAGGATTACCTCGTTGTGGACGGAGAGGGAGCGAGATTTTACTATTTACGGAAATGCTTGTTGCTTTTGAGTAAGCTATTTCCATTTTTACCTAAAGCAATTAGGGAGTAATAGATTGATATTTAAGTTATAGATGCCAAAGAATGCACAGATACTAAAGCAAGAACAAGGGCAGACGCTCTCGCCTCAACAGGTGCAGTTCGTCCGTATGCTTGAGCTAACGAATATGGAGCTTGAGCAACGTGTGGAGCGTGAACTTGAAGATAATCCAGCCTTAGAGGAAGATTATCAAGCTAATGATGTATCTGAGGATCAGGGGGCGGAAACAAATGAAAATGATTGGGATTTAGGAGATTATGCCTCCGAAGATGACATTCCAGCCTATCGCCTCAAGCAGTTGCACGAGCGACAAAACAAAAGAGAAGAGATCCCCTTCTCTGCCTCAGCTCCTTCTATGGAAGAGGAATTGCTCAAGCAACTAAGCATAGAGGGCTTGAGCCAAGAGGAAGAGCTATATGCCCGCTATATTATTGGGAATATTGATGATGAGGGTTATCTGCGTCGTTCATCGATGGACTTGCAGGACGACTTGCTCTTCAAAGCAGGACAAGATGTCGCTCTTGAGGTCATTGAGCAGTTGATAGAGCGTATCAAGACTTTAGACCCTGCAGGCATTGGAGCGAAAGACTTACAAGAGTGCTTAATCCTTCAGCTTCAGCGGAGAAAACCAAGCCCTAAACGAGACTTAGCTCTGACGATTTTGCAGAAGCATTATAAGGATTTCGTGGAGAAGCATTTTGAGCGTTTGCAAAGCCTCTACGAACTTAGTCAAGAAGAGCTTTCGGCGGTTTACGACTTGGTTACTCATCTTTCGCCACGCCCAACGGCAAGTTTTTCGGACGGCGACTTCGCTCAAGTACAGCAATACTCGCCTGATTTCCTTGTGCAGTATATAGATGATGATTTTGTCATCAGCCTCGTTGGGGCAAGGGAGGTGCAACCGCTACGACTAAGTAAGCATTATCTTGAGATGCTTGAGGATAAATCCTTGGCAAAAGGCAATAAGAAAGATGAAACACGTCATTTCATCAAGCATAAAGTTGAGCAGGCTCGTTGGTTTATTGATGCTTTGCGTCAGCGACAAGATACTTTGATTCAAACGATGACAGCGATTGTTCAGTACCAAAAGGAGTTTTTCCTCTCGGGAGACCTCGCTACGATGAAACCGATGGTGCTTAGAGATATTGCCGAGGTGGTTGGTATGGATATTAGTACGATTAGTCGTGTGAGCAATAGCAAAAGTGTGCAGACAGACCACGGAGTCTATGCTCTGAAATACTTTTTTGGAGAGGGGCTGACCAATGAAGAAGGTGAGACATTCTCGACCAAACATATTAAGAAAACTTTAGAGGAACTCATTCAGGCGGAAGACAAAAGCAAACCGCTCTCTGATGAAGCTCTTTCTGAGGCAATGAGTAAATTAGCTTATCCAATTGCTCGACGGACTGTAGCCAAATATAGAGAAGAGCTACAGATACCAGTGGCACGAAGAAGAAAGAAATTATAAATTATGCAGAAGATACTTTATATTGTTAGTGCCTTAAAACGTGTTGGACCTATCAACGTTCTTGAAGGAATTATTCAGGAGCTGGATAGGAGTCGCTTTACGCCAATTATTGTCTCTCTTAGGGGAAAAGATCTTAAGGGCAACGATGAACGCTTTAGACAGCTTGGAGCGAAAATATATCATTTAGACTATTCTTTGCTCAAGCTTGAGCTACTAACGATCTCGGCTGTACGTCAAATTCAGAAGATTGCTCTGAAAGAAGGAGCCAAGATTGTCCACAGCCACGGCTATCACGCTGATTTAGTTTGCTCGTACTTATCAAGCAAAGATTATTACAAAATCAGCACACAGCATAATATCAGTGGCGAAGACTTCACTTATAGTAAGGGGGAGTTTCTTGGTCGCTATATGAACCATCGCCTGAAGAATGCCTTAAATTCTTTTTCTACTTTGGTCGGTATTAGCGAATTAGTCAGTAACTATGTGCAGTCTCGTCAGAAAGACTCGCTGAATATCCAGACGATTTACAATGGGGTTGATACGGAAGTTTTCCGCCCTCTTCCCAAAGATGAGCAATTGCTAAGAAAGCAAAGTCTCGGTTTTCAAGCGAATGAGTTTATTTTTCTTTCGGTAGGCAATCTTCGCCCTCTGAAAGATCCGCTTCTTACGCTTAAGGCTTTCAGTGAATTGATTGATGAAGGTCTGCTACCCAAAGAGGTCAAGCTGGTTATGCTTGGCGTTGGGCAGTTGATGGATATTTGCAAAAGCCTTGCTAAGCCTTACGCAGGACAAATCCTAATGCGAGGCTTTACCAAAGATGTTGCGAGCTATCTGCAGGCAGGCGACTGCCTCATCTCGGCTTCGCATAGCGAAGGTTTTGGGCTGAATGTCTCGGAAGCTTTAGCTACAGGACTGAATGTCCTTGTTAGCGACCTCTCTGTACATAAGGAAGTCCTGCTCTTGGCAGGATTGAGCGATGAGGAGGCAGAGCAAGCAATGTTCCCTTTGGGAGATAAAGATGCTCTCAAGAGATCTATTTTGCGTATGCTCAAAGCTGGGACACCTTTGCATATCAATAGAAAAGCTCTTGACAACAAGCGTATGAGCCAAAGTTATCAAGAGCTTTATGAGGTAGAAGCTTAGCAAAGCTGTATTGCTTATCGCTTAGCTGTGTTTAGGGCTTAAAGAATTTGACTGCCTTAAATCCTAAAGCAGAGTTTTTGCCTTTAGCACGCAGACTTAGACGTAAAATGTAAACCTCTTTTGGGAGGTTCTTCCATTCTCCTAAGCCTAATCTATCCAAAGGATAGGCTACATATCCAGAGCTTGCCACGAGGGTAAGCTCTTTTTTTGCAAGTACCATTTTGCCTGATAGGTCATAGATCTCAATGTCTGCAATCAGTGGCATTGCTGGTTGATTGTGCTTGACGATGAGCATACCGCCCTTAGCAGGAGATACTTTCAGTTCCTCAATCTTAGGAGCTAAGCCTTCACGCACGATGAAGTCAAAGGTCTTAATCGTAACGTTGTTGTAAACATCGCAGATTCTTAGCTCTGCATGGTGTATGCCAGTTGTAAGCTTAGGTAGTACGGCCTTAATGATGCCCAAGTCTTTCTGCTCGGAGCTGCTGCTATAATAGGGACTAAGGTCTATATTAAAGCCTTTAACCCCATCAATGTTTAGGGTCATTTGGTGTCCTAAGCCTGCACTTGAGAGGTTAAGTCCAGTGTCTTCCTTGACTAAAGCATAGAACTCTGTAATCTCTGGCACAAGCATACCATTCTTGATTGGCTTGTGGGACAGCTTCATCTCAAGGATTTGAGGAGCTTGCTTATCCTGATTATCGTCCTGCTTGCCTCCTTCTTTGATCAAAAGGTTGCGAGCATAACCGATTACTTCGTCCTTGCTATTTGGATCGTAGGCATAGAAGCTAATTTTACCTCTCTTTCCTGAATAAGCAACATCTTTTGGAACGGTAAACTCAAAGCTATACTGTCCGTCTTTGATGTCAATAGTACTTGTATAGATGAGGTTGAGGAAGTCTTTGTATTTGACGGCAGGAGCTGGTCGTCCATTACCCCAGAAGTTGTCAATCGTTTCTATTTCATCTTCACCGTCATAGACGAGGACGTCCATCTTTCCTTGAAAGTCGCCATCAATCGCTTCTCCATCTTTACGGATATAGCCCGAAAGCTTGACTTTGTCGAGAGCGTGAATCTCCACGACTTGTTTCTCTTCAATCTTTTTCTCATGAACTTTATTCAGCACAACTCTATTCTTAGGTAATACGAGTTGTTGTAGCGGAGAGCCTAAGAGTACGAAGTTCAGGCGGTTCTCTGGTGTTGATTTTTTACGCATTCTATTCTTAGCTCGGCGGATAGCTTCTCCAAGTCGTAGGTGAGAGCCGTCTTTTTGAGCAGTGAATAGCTCCTCAATCAAGGCTTTGTTGAGCATTTTATTCGGAATATCCCAAACGACACGTGTCGTAGAGAGCAAGGCAATACCACCACTTGTTGGGTGCAAGAGAATACTTTCTCCAGCTGAAGTGTTTGCCACATCAAAGGGAGAGAAGTCACAAGTCGCCGTTATCCACAGAGGGAGGTGTTTGTAATCAAAGCTCTTAACATCGGCAAAAGTCAGAATGTTCTCATCAGTCCAAACATTAGGGCTACCGTGTCCGTTGTAGTTTACAAGCATAGCACCCTTTTCAAGAGCCTCAAAGAAGTCTTTTTGTGCTTTTGGTATGGTTGCTCGTCCTCCTGAAATCTCTCGCATATAAGCTGGCATATAGATTTTGCTTATTTGTAGAGCAGGGGCAAGGCTCTCCAAGCGTTCGGTAATCTCGATACTCTGCTTGGTGTGGGTATTGCGGTCGCCATTATCTGCTACGAAAATAGCACGCATCTTCCACGCTCCATAGCTATCATCGGTGTCGTAAGCAATGATTTTGTCAACGACGTCTTTGGCTTCATCACGAGTGCGAACAGGGAGTCGCCCAACGGAAATAGTCATTAGTTCCTTGGCTAAGTTGGGGATATAATCCGCTTCAAAGTCGATAGAGCGACGCTTATTTCCTTGAATGCGATAGGTAGTACTGAGTCCGTCATCTTTCAATACGCCAAAGATGTCGTCCGAGGCGTAGCTTGAGAGGTCTAATGAATTAACCGATTGATAAGAAAGAAGAAAGTCTTGCTCCAATAAGTTTTTAGTTTGCCAATCGCTACTAATCTTACGATTGTCGCCGGCAGCATCTCCAAAGAGTAATAAACTTAGAGGCGTGCTTTGCTCATCAGTAGAGCTTGTACTCGTCGTGCCTTCCGAAGAGCTTTGATAGTTGTCGTAATAATGTTTGGCAAGCAAGCGATAAGCCATCGCATCAGGTGTCCCACCATTGAAGGCATTGAAGACTTCTTCTTGCGACCAAAGGACGCACTTCTGCCCACGGCTTTCGTAGTGCTTTTGCAATAGCTCTGCTTCTGCTTTCAAAGCTTTGATGTAAATCATCACAAGATTGAGCTGTCGCTTGTCGCCTAAGATATTCTGTTTCTTGACAGAGCCTTCCAGCTTGGGTTTGTAAGCTGATGAGAGGGGAAGTGCTAAATAAGAACGAGGGGCATCAAGTTCGTCTTTGACTTTGAGCATTAGTTCCATTGTCTGCCCTTTTGAGCTTGGGGCGACTATTTGTTTGGTACGCACAGCCCCGAAATAATGATCTCTATCAAGGGCAAAAACTTGCAAACCTGATGTTTTAGGCAGAGTATAGTGTGTATAGTTCCCTTTATTGGCTGGGTTATTTGGCTTACGACGAAGGGTTACTTGTCCTTTGAGGGCAGTTAACTCTTCTAAGAGGTTCAGCTCATAGTAATTAATGTGCGTTGTGTTGATTGGCTTCTCTGGGCTAAAGCTTACGGTAAGTTGTTTAGCATTTGTAGGCAGAGTAAAGACTTTCTTTTCATAGACAAGCTTATCCATTCCAAAGAAACCATAACTAAAGGCAGAGTTTTGTAGCGAAACGTCTCTTCTGGTAATCTTCGTTTGAAAATATGCTTTGTCATTAATGGCAACATCAATAAGGTCTTGCGAACCTCTTTTCTTTGGATAGGCCATATAGGCAAGGCTCATTCTTAGACTTTTTGCTTTGCCAAGCGGGTGGCTATAACTAACCTTTTGGACAAGCTGTTTGTCGTAAAGTCTGCGACCCGAATGCGAAATAGAAGTGCTGTTGAAGTCATTTACAAGTGTGCGTATGTATTGACGGCTATCAGCCGTAGCAGGCTCTGTGCTTAGCTCTACCTTTTCTTGCTCCATACGTAGAGGTTTACTGCCTTCACTGCCTTGGCTAAGCAAGAGGTAAGCCTTGTTGGTATAGTGGTTGGTGCGATGATGAAAGAAGTCTTCTTTGGCGTTGTAGTCCCAAGAAGTCAACCCATCTATATAGAAATACAGTTTGCCGTCTTTCAATAGGGTAGGGATTTGCTCTACTTTGTGTCCTTCAACTTCGCCAATGACCTCTGGCATTAAAGCTCCGCCATAGCCCCAAACACATACTTTTGAGAGGTCTGTCAGCCCTAAGGATTTGATGTCTTGGCTATCTAATACGTATAGACCACTTTTTCGGAATGATATTTTAGCCCATTGTCCGCTGTTCATCGGACTTTGCTCTTGAGCAAAAAGACTATTTTGCCCCAAGAGAAGAGCTAATCCAAAGTGAAAGATAAATATTAGGACAAAATAAGTCAAGCCCTTGTTAAGCTTGTTTACTTTTTTCTGACCGAAAGAAAGCATATATTTCAATGTATTGTTTTTAGTGTTCATCATTATCAATATAATATTTCTACTTTTTGCACCGAATTACTAAGATATAATTTTTATTTGACATAGAGCCATTTATCCTTGTATTTTCTTGAAAGAAAGGAGTAGGGGCTTGGCTTTTGATGTTTCTTCTAAGAGATATATCGGTGCAAGGAGACCTTACATCTCTGATGTTTGGTTGGGGAAGTTAAGGGCTTAAAAACACAATCGCCTGTATCCACACGGATACAGGCGATGTCCTTTTCGTAGCGAGAGGGGGGCTCGAACCCCCGACCTCTGGATTATGAATCCAACGCTCTAACCAGCTGAGCTATCTCGCCTTGTTAATTACGATGACAAAGATAATATCTTTTCTATAATTTGCCAAATAAAACCAAGAATAAGAACGAGGACAGTCAGACTTATCTCATTCTATATATAAGGATTATGATTTGTTCTCCTGAAGGAAGTACTCCGCTAAGATCAAATCTTGCTCGTGTGTGATTTTGATATTCTGCTCTTCACCTTGAACGAGCTGAATAGCTTGATCGTAGCAATGCTCAAAGACAGAGGCGTCATCGGTGAAGAAATCTTGATAATCACTCTTGTAAGCCTTGGCTATCAATCCCAAGTCAAAAACCTGTGGCGTCTGAACAGCTCGGTAGTCCGCACGACTAACGGCTCTTGAGCTTCCCTCTTTCACTTCACGAAGGCTATCAACAACGGCAATCGTAGGTAAGACCGCTCCGCATTGCTCCGCCGAAGAGAACAGCTCTTCAATTAGCTTTTCCGAAACCATTGGACGGACTCCATCGTGAATAGCCACAAGACAAGGCTCTGTCGCTTGAAGGCTTTGCACGGCATTCTGAACGGAATGAAAGCGAGTAGCTCCGCCCTCTACCAAGCGATGAGGAAGCTTAAAATCATACTTGTCAACAAGTTCTGTCCAATAAGCAAAATGATCTTTCGGAAGGACTAAGACAAGCTCTTGAACAAGCCCAGCAAAACGCTCCAAGGTGTGCATCAGCACAGGCTTGCCATTCAGACAAATGAACTGCTTTGGCAATTCACGCCCCATTCTCAAGCCCTTACCTCCTGCCACTACGATGGCAACACGCTTCTTTTGTTTCATCTCCACTTTGCTTATTCCTCTACCATTGGGGCTTCATCAAGCTGAGCGATCAGCTCTTGCAGTTGCTTATCTGCCTTGCTTAGTTTCTCCGAGCAGAACTTACTTAGCTTAACAGCTTCAGCCACAAGAGCCGTTAGTTCATCAACATCAGGAGATTCTTGCTCAATACGGCGAACAATTTGCTCCAAGCGTTCGGAAGCTTCTTTATAGGTTTGCATATTTTATTTTCTATTAATCAAATTGGGGTATTCCAAGCGAATATAGGCATCAAGAGCCGAGCTATCTTCCTCAAGGGCAAGACTAACCTCACGAGAAGCAGGGATTAGTGGCAAACGCAAAACGTTATGATCGATTAAGCCCATTGTCTTGAGCAGGGATTTGATACCACTCGGATTGCCATTGGCAAAGAGATGTGCATTAAGGTTGCGAAAGCGGTCTTGCAAAAGGTCTGCTTCATTGTGCTTGCCTTCCATTCCTAAGTGAATAAGATGACCGAAAAGCTCTGGATAAGCATTACCAGCAACAGAGATAACGCCCTTTGCTCCGATACGAAGGAAGTTCGCAGAAAGTCCATCATCGCCCGAAAGAATGACAAAGTCCTCGTCTTTCATCGCTTGAGCTACCTCTTCCCAAGGATTAGGGAAGCCTGAAGCTTCTTTGATGCCTACGATATTGGGGCAGTCTTTAGCCAAACGAACAGCAGTGTCAGGCATTATGCTCACGCCTGTTCTACCAGGGACATTATATAGTAAGATCGGTAATGAAGTGCATTTGGAGAGATGCTTGAAGTGTTGGTACAAACCCTCTTGCGTTGGCTTATTGTAATAGGGTGCTACCGAGAGAATGCCGTCAATACCATTTGTGTCAAGCTCTTCAAAGCGTTTGCCAAGCTCAAGAGTATCATTCCCCCCAAGACCGATGACAATAGGCAGACGACCTGCCACTCGCTCTACGACACGGCGTGTAACGACCTGTCGCTCCTGACGTGTCAGACAAGGCGACTCTCCTGTCGTGCCGTGGACAACGATAAAGTCCGCTCCACCTCCGACAAGATGATCCAAGAGCCTATCCAAACTAATATAATCAATCTCTCCATCAGGCGTAAAAGGTGTAACCAAAGCCACCCCTAAACCTGTAAACTTATCACTCTTTTTCATTACCAAACGATTTGACTTCTTACAGAACTGTTAGCTAAACAAATATAAGCGATTCAAGAGACTTTATCAAATAAAACCAATAATTTACGGCTCAACCTTGAGCGGTTTGTCAAAGATATTAACGCCTCCTTTGACGCCAAAGTCTAAGGTCATCACAGAGTAAGCAAGCGAGATATTCTCCTTTTCAAAACGCTTCTTGATACGCATTACCGTTTCGCTCATCGCATTGAGATAATCCGTCTCTTGCGTGAAAGCAATCCAGAAACGCACCTCAAAATTATAAGCCGAGCTACCGATACCAGTGAAGTAGAAATCCAGCTTTTCATCAGGGAGCATAGCTTCTACTTGACGAATTTCTTCAAGCGTTACACGTTTGACCAAGTCCAAATCGTCGCCATAAGAGACACCGCTCTTGAAGGTTACACGGCGTTTGCCAAAGACTGAATAGTTCGTAAAGGAATTGTTATAGACAATCTGATTGGGGATATAGACCTTCTGCCCCTCAATCGTCCAAATAGCCGTCGTAATCCAATCAATATCAATGATACGCCCAAAATGCCCATCAATCTGCACCCAGTCATCAGGTTTGAAAGGGCTTTGTAGATTAAGGAAAAGTCCTGCGAAAGCATTTGAGGCAATGTCCTTGAGGGCAAAACCAGCAATGATACTCACAACCCCAGCCCCAGCCAAGAGCTTCGTCAAGAAGTCGTCCAAACCAAGTACCTCCAAGCCTAAAAAGACTCCCGACAAGACGAAGAAGAAATAAATAGCTCCTGAGAAGACTTTCGCAACGCTTGAATGTCTCTTGAAAGCACGCATATAGAAACGCATACTCATATTACGAAAGAGCTTAGCTATCAGAATAAATATAATCAGGATAACTAAGGCAAGTCCAATGTCTGGCGAGGACTTTGCAATAGCGTCCCACCATTTGTCTATAAGATTTTGAAGTATCTCAATACTTTTCATTTCAATAAAAATTTATTTGATGTATATATTAATTATGGTATATAAAGATACAAACAAGCAGGCGAATAAAAAAATGAAGGTTAGCAGCTATTCACATAGACACTAACCCTCCTCTTTCAAACTTAAAAACTACAAGTAATATATCCTTTCGTCGATCAAAGAAGTTAAATTCAAACAAAACCTTTGCTCAAAAAGGTCTTATATCCAACTTGAATGAACTCTTTGAGAGAAATTTAAAGCCTTAACCAATCTCTTATCAATAGTAAAACCGTTTAAGTGATAAGATGTAAGTCATTTTCTCTACTGCAAAGGTAAAACATATTTTTCTAACTACCAACTTTTAGGTATATAATTCTAAGTAATCTGCATAATATACCAACATATCTGTACAGATAAGAGCCTTGAGGCTCTACCGAAATGCCCCAATCCCCCAATTTTTAAGTCATAATTCTTCCCCCTTAATTCGTCAAAATGCCACAAATCAGAACATCCGCAGGGTGTTTTATATAACAGACTATCTATTAGGGAGATACAACCCCTTGTTTTAAGGGTAAAAAATTACTGGGAAAACTCATTTGAGTTTTCCCAGTAATTTCTAAAAGTTTTCCCAAAAACTTTTCTGACTCTTCCCAATCACTTTCTGGGCTTCTCCAAATACCACAAATCGGAACCGCCTCCCGGCGAGGGTCAAAATGCCGAAGCATTTTGGTGTTCAAGGATAAAAGAGGCTAAGTCTCCCCTGTAGAAAAGACAAATTTGATTGCCTACTTCATTTAGCCTTTTTTGTATTTTCTGAAGGCTTGCACCGTTTGATAAATGCCGTAGGAGATAAAGACACGCCCAAGGAAATCCCAAAGATACGACCACGCACCTGCTTCCAGAGGTTTCAAGTAATCAATCCTATGTGTTGGGTTCATAAAGTCAAAGTAATACTTAAAATAAGACTTACAGATCTCCCAATCAAAGCTTGTATAATCAAACCCCTGAGTTGTCAAGAGTGATGAGTAGAAGAAAGCCCAACCCACTAAGAAAGTAAAAGCTATCCCTCTCCAATACGACGTCCCGTGATTATTGGAATACCTATTTAGCGAGAATATCAAATAATCAGATAGAATGGTAAAGAACTCCTTTAGATTAAACTTTTTATCCAACCACTTTCCAATCATTGAAAATATGTAAATAAGAAACCCTGTTGTTATTAAAATAGCAACAGCTATTATGAAATATGTTTTAGGAATTAAAAGAGTTACCTCATATAAAGAAAGAACTGCACTAAGAAGTATGTAAAATATAATACTCCCTAATACAGACATAAAAGGATTTTTTTCTACCCGTTCCCATAGTTCACTTGCATAGGCAGCGTGTTCTAAACGATTATGTTTTACAGAGTCTATTGAATTAGACTGCTTGATATTATAATGTTTGAGTATTCTAAAAGTCTCTCGTTTCCTCTTATCAGATATTTCTCGATTCTTTATTTTCTCCTCTTCATTTTGTTCATCTAAGGATTTGGTTGTTGTATAGTCTGTTATGTCCTTCATAGAAAAGGAATTAATTTCCCCTAAAATAATTGCTAAAGAAAGGTCAAGTCCTGCTTTAAATTCAGTCCCTCTAAAAATAACTAACTTATCAATACGTGAATAAGAGAATAATACATTTTTCAAAAATACTGCTTCAGCAAATACAGTCACTCCTAAAAAGTCTGTTTTATAAAAATCTACAGCTTGATGGAACTTTGCATCCCAAAAGTCTGCTAAGTCCTCAAATCGAGTATTATTGAAATTAACATCTTGTTTAAATTCTGCAGAATAAAATCGAACTTTTGATAATGTATGGAATATTGCATTCTCAAAACTGGTATTGCCATTAAATACTGCTTTCTCAAAAGAAACGCTCTTGTGAAATTCACTATTTTCAAAATAAGCTCTGTTATTAAAAATAGAATAACTAAAATCTACTTTAACTTTAATATTTGTGTTTAATCTAAAAGTTTTAAAGAATTTACAGCTTGTAAAACTAATAGAGGAAAAATCGTCCTCTATAATATTTATATTACAGTTAAATTCACAGCCATGAAAGTTAAAGGCTTTATTTTTATTAACTAAATCAGAAAACTCTTTTTCAGTATTTATTCTTTTATATTTAATAGTACTCATATTCTATCAAGCTTTTTAGACTATTTTGTTATAGAACAAATATAATAAAAGACGATGATAGAATTGCTTCTACCACCGTCTTTTATGAGTTATATAAGTACCAGCTTATTCTTCGTCAGAGAGGAGAATCTCTAAGACTTTGGCTGCCGAATAAGCCACAGGCGTTCCGGGACCAAAGATAGCAGCTACTCCTGCTTGATACAAGAATTCGTAGTCCTGTGCAGGGATTACACCGCCTGCCGTTACGATAATGTCAGGACGACCGAGCTTCTTCAGTTCGGCAATCACTTGAGGGATTAGCGTCTTGTGTCCTGCAGCGAGTGAGGAAACGCCCATTACGTGCACGTCATTCTCTACAGCTTGACGAGCTGACTCTTCAGGCGTTTGGAAAAGAGGTCCCATATCTACGTCAAAACCACAATCGGCATAACCTGTAGCTACAACCTTAGCTCCTCTGTCGTGTCCGTCTTGTCCCATCTTCGCAATCATAATACGAGGCTGACGACCTTCACGCTCGGCAAACTGCTTAGAGAGTTTCTTGGCAAGAATGAAGTCCTTGTCATCGCCTGATTCAGACGAGTACACGCCTGAAATGGTACGGATAACGGCATTGTAACGTCCAACAATCGTCTCACAAGCATCGGAGATTTCGCCCAGCGAAGCACGAAGCGAAGCCGCTTTGACAGCAAGGTCAAGGAGATTGCCTTCTTTCGTCTCTACGCAACGAGTAATAGCTTCAAGAGCTTCTTTTACGGCTTCTTCATCACGCTCTGCCTTTAGCTCCTCAAGGCGTTCAATTTGTTGTGTACGCACGGCTGTATTATCAATTTCAAGAATATCAATAGGGTCTTCTTTCGCCAAGCGGTATTTGTTGATCCCTACGATCACTTGCTGGCGAGAGTCAATACGAGCTTGCGTACGAGCCGCAGCTTCTTCGATACGCATCTTAGGAAGACCTGTCTCAATGGCCTTCGCCATTCCGCCCATCTCTTCCACTTCTTGGATATGAGCCCAAGCCTTATGCATTAGTTCGTTGGTCAAGCTCTCCACGTAGTAAGAACCTCCCCAAGGGTCAATCTCCTTACAGATAAGGGTCTCCTCTTGAATGAAAATCTGCGTATTACGTGCAATACGTGCAGAGAAGTCCGTCGGCAAAGCGATGGCTTCGTCTAAGGCATTCGTGTGGAGCGACTGCGTGTGTCCAAGAGCAGCACCCATTGCTTCGATACAAGTACGTCCAACGTTGTTGAAAGGGTCTTGCTCCGTCAGTGACCAACCCGAAGTCTGACTGTGCGTACGTAAGGCAAGCGACTTAGGGTTTTGTGGATTGAACTGCTTAACAATCTTAGCCCATAGGCAACGAGCAGCTCTCATTTTGGCAATCTCCATAAAGTGATTCATACCAATCGCCCAGAAGAAAGACAGACGAGGTGCAAACTTATCAATCGGAATGCCCGCTGCGATACCAGCCTTGATATACTGCAGTCCGTCAGCAAGTGTGTAAGCCATCTCAATATCTGCCGTAGCACCCGCTTCCTGCATATGGTAACCCGAGATAGAGATTGAGTTGAACTTCGGCATATTCTGCGAAGTATATTCGAAGATATCAGCGATAATCTTCATTGAGAATTCAGGCGGATAGATGTAAGTATTACGCACCATAAACTCTTTCAAGATGTCGTTCTGGATTGTCCCAGCCATCTCTTCAAGCTTCGCTCCTTGCTCAAGTCCTGCATTGATATAGAACGCCATAACAGGTAATACGGCTCCGTTCATCGTCATTGAGACAGACATCTTGTTGAGTGGAATACCATCAAACAGAACCTTCATATCTTCAAGCGAACAGATAGATACCCCAGCCTTACCAACGTCTCCCACTACACGAGAGTGGTCGGCATCATAGCCACGGTGCGTTGCCAAATCAAAGGCAACGGAAAGACCTTTCTGCCCAGAGGCAAGGTTACGGCGGTAGAAAGCATTGGACTCTTCTGCCGTAGAAAACCCTGCATATTGTCTGATCGTCCAAGGACGGAATGCGTACATACAGCTATAAGGACCTCTTAGATAAGGTGGCAGTCCTGCCACATAGTCCAAATGCTCCATTCCTTCCAAGTCTTTTGCTGTGTAAACAGGCTTTACAAGTATCTGCTCAGCCGTACGCCACATCGACGTATCGTCTTGTTTGCTAAGCCATTCTTCGGTATTAACACCGAGAGAACCCTTAGCTTTAATATCTATATTTTTATATAGCGGTTTCATCTCTTCTATTATTTGTTAATACCAAGTATTTTATTGAAGCCTTGAAGCGTTTCAAGGACATTAGATCTAACGTTTACGAAGTGTTCAATACCTACAGCTTTGAGGTCGTCCGAACAAGCAGGAGCACCTGCTACCACGAATTCAGCTCTGCCGTTTAAGTATTTGTAAGCCTCGGGTGCATACTCTGCATATTCGTCATCGCTTGAGCAAATGACGATGATGTCTGCCCCTTGTTCAAGCCCAGCATCAATACCTTCTTGCACGGTCTTGAAGCCAAGGTTGTCAATCACGCTGTAGCCTGCACAAGCAAAGAAGTTAGATGAGAACTGCGAACGAGCAAGCCTCATCGCAAGGTTACCGATCGTTAGCATAAAGACCTTGACGTCCTTACCGCTACGCTCGGTAGCAAGGCGAAGAGCTTCAAAGTCCGAAGCCCCACGAGAGAAGTCAAGAGCCGTGATAGATGGCTTGCCACAGCCACACTTATGAGGCTTTTGCTCTACAAGTTTGTCAAGAGCTTCCTCAGTAAAGTTTGGATATTGGTTTGTCCCCAAGAGGATTTCACGACGTTTTGCCACGGCCGAATGACGTTTAGCATTGCTTTCGTTGACAGCCTCTTGCACCTTACCAGCCTCTACCGCCTGACCAAAGCCTCCAGCTTCCTCTACTTCAAGGAAAAGCTTCCACGCTTCGCCTGCAATAGTATTGGTCAAATGCTCAATATAATAAGAACCGGCAGCAGGGTCAATGACTTTATCAAAGTGAGATTCTTCCTTGAGCAAAAGCTGTTGGTTGCGAGCGATACGTTCAGAGAAATTATCCGAATCCTGATAGGTTACATCAAAAGGCTGAACCGTCAAAGAGTCCACGCCTCCAAGTGTCGCAGACATTGCCTCTGTCTGTGTACGCAATAGGTTTACGTGTGCATCAAAGATTGTCTTATTCCAAGTAGAGGTAACGGCATGTTGATGAATCTTAGCCGTTTCGCCTTTGTATTCATCGCCGTGAGCTCCGATAATCTCCGCCCAAAGCCAACGAGCAGCACGGAACTTTGCCAGCTCCATAAAGTAATTACCGCCAACACCGAAGACAAACCTAATGCGAGAGCTAACTTCCTCAAGGCTATAAGTGCCGTCTTCTACGAGTTTGTCCAAGAGGTCTGCTCCCCAAGCAAGAGCATAACCAAGCTCTTGATAGATGTAAGCCCCAGCATTGTTCAGGGCTGAAGCGTTCACCGTTAGGACACGGAACTTAGGCAGTTCCTTGACGCTCTCCATCATGACTTTGCATTTCTCTAACCAATCAGGCTCGGAAATGCCTCGTATTAATTGTCTCTTAAAGGGATTGAACTCAATAGAACCTTTACATTCCGCCATATTAGCCCCTGTCTCTTTGAAGTATTCGATTAGAGCCGAACCAAGCTTTGTGATGACAGAGTTACAGCAGACGAAGTTTAGTTCTACCGCTTCAGGATAAATCCCCTTCAAGAGGACACGAAGCGACTCTACATTGATTTGATTTCTTTGAAGCTTAAAGCCAAGCGAGTCGATACCTTTGCCGAGGATATCAAGAGCTTTGGCATTTGCTTCCTCCAAGTCCTTAACCTTAATGTCTTGACGAATGAGCCATTCGCCACTCATTTTTGTAGAGCGAACATAAGGGTATTCCGCTGGGTGTGAATGAGGTGTTTGCAGTCCCTCCAAATCGCTTCGGCGATAGAATGGTTGAACGTTGAAACCCTCATTAGTACGCCAAACAAGCTTTCTGTTAAAGTCAGCACCTTTCAAATCGGTTACGATTTTCTCCATCCACTCTTCGGTGGTGTTGGCTGCGAACTCCGAAAGCAAGCGTTCTTTCTGATTTGCCATTTCTTAAAAATTTAATTGCGTGATATAATCACTATTCTAATTGTACTCCACTTACAAAGATACGAAAAGCCGTAAATCTGCAAAATTATAAGGAGTTAATCCCAACAAATACAATACAAAACCTATAATACTTCCCTAAAAAACTATATCTTTGTTCTACAAAAATCAAATAAATAAGAATATTAATATTTAGTTCTGGGACAAAAAGTATTAAAATAAGAATGTTTTACAATGATGATTGTCGGCACGTAGGCTTGAAAATGCTCTACCCAGCCTTATTATTACTCTCTATTATCGCCCTCTTTTTCCTAATGCAAGGGGGCGACTTCAAGGCGATATATACAGGTTTGCAGAGTCATCTATTCATCTTGTTGAATAGAAACCTTTCGCTTTTTCCTCAATTACAGCAGAACATTACCGAAATAGGAGATGCCACCGTTGCTTTTCCGCTTTTTATTGGCTTGCTTTTGCGTTGGGGGGCTTTGCTTAATGCTTCGTTGATCTCTGTCGTAACGGCATACGGAATGAAAGCTTTTTTCTATATGCCTCGCCCAGCTCGTGTGATCGCTCCAGAGGATATTAATATCATAGGCGAACGCTTGGTTGTGAACTCCCTACCATCAGGGCATTCAATGACGATTTTTATCTTCATCACCCTCTTTCTTTTTCTCACTTTGTCCAAACTCAAATCAAGAATCTCCAAGACAATGTGTATTGTAGGCTTCCTTGCTTTGGGGCTTTTCTTTGCTTCTTCTCGCATTGCTGTGGGTGCTCATTGGCCTCTTGACGTTTTGATTGGCAGTGCTATTGGTTATGTTTTAGCAGTTATAGGCATTATGCTCAATAATAAATATCCGATGTGGCAGTGGCTGGATCGGCGAAAGTTTATTCCTCTGAAGCTATTGATTATTTTAGGCTTGTTCGTTGTCCTTGTGGTCAATAAGATAATGGTCAATCCTCTTCCTATTCATTTCGTTGCAGGCCTTATGCTTGTGCTTGCTTTTTATCTAAATACAAAAAGACTATGTTCAAAAGAAAACTCTCTTTTATAGCATTTTTCGTCAGCTTGCTGACTTTAGCACTCTATCATATTCCCTTTTTTAAGTTCGTCCTTGCCAACATTGATTTGGCAACGAATAGCGGACGTTTGCTCTTAGTCAACTTAGTCATCTTGGCAGTCTGCCTCAATGCCTTAGTGGTCTATATCCTTTTTAACTTGTTGCGTTCGGGAGCGAAGGTCTTTCTTGCTTTGACTTTTAATATCAATGCTGTAGCGATTTACTTCATCAATACCTATCACGTGATGATTGATAAGTCTATGGTTGGTAACGTTTTCAATACTAATTATGGCGAAGCAAGTAGCTTTTTCTCTATCCCTTTGCTCGGTTATATTTTATTCTTAGGGATAATCCCAAGTATTATTGTCTTTAAGTTTGAGCCAATAAAGGAGCATTTCAAGAGTTTTCTCCTAAAAACGTCTTTGGGCTTGGTGCTGATTGGAGCTTTTGCTTTTGCCAACTCGTCAAGTTGGCTGTGGATAGATAAGCACGCTACCGTCTTGGGGAGCTTGTGTATGCCTTGGTCTTATATCGTGAATACCTGTCGCTATTTCAGTGATCAGTACCAAGAGAATAGGGAAGAAACCTTATTACCTAATCTAACGATTAGAGATAATAAAAAGTCGCTCGTGGTACTTGTCATCGGCGAATCGGCACGACAGCAGAATTTCTCCCTTTATGGTTATGACAAGGAGACCAATCCGCTTCTTGGACAGATGGAAGACTTGCACGTCTATAAGGCAGAGTCTTCGGCAACTTATACGACGGCTGGCGTTAAAGCCATCTTAGACTATAAAGATACAGGGCATTACTACGAACCGCTTCCCAACTACCTCAAGCGTAATGGTATTACGGTTTTTTGGCGAAGTAGCAACAACGGACAGCCTAAGCTCAAGGTGAGTAGCTACAAAGATGATAGTAACTTGCGTCCTGTGGCGGAAGCCGAGGGCTTGAATGCTGATTACGATGAAGTCCTTTTGGCTGGTTTGAAAGAAGATGTCCTCAACAGCCAAAAAGATAAGGTCTTCGTGGTGCTACATACCAGTACAAGCCACGGACCTACTTATGCCAAGAAGTATCCTTCGCAGTTTGAGAAGTTTGCACCTGTCTGCACGAGTGTTGAGCTGTCTAAGTGTAGTCAAGAGGAATTGATTAACGCTTACGACAATACGATTGTCTATACCGACTATCTACTTGCTCGCTTGATTGCTGAAGTTAAGGAGCTAAAAGACTACAAGAGTACGGTGATGTTCGTCTCTGACCACGGCGAATCGCTTGGCGAGTCTAATCTCTATATGCACGGCGTGCCGAAGAAGCTCGCTCCTAAGGAGCAGTATGAAATCCCTTTCCTTGTGTGGAGCTCGGATAAGTCGCTCAAGTTTAAGGCGATTGATGACATCAATCAGCATTTTGTCTTTCATAGTGTTTTAGACTTCTTGGGGTTGGATAGCCCTATCTACAATGAGGAGAGCAGTCTTTTGCTTAGAGAATAACAAAGTCTCTGAAGTAAGCTAATTCTTCTCAAGAGTTAGCATTTGTACTTTGTCTCTATCCTTTTAATATAAGTCCACCTCAGCAAATTCTTGCTGGGGTGGTTTTTTGTTGCTTGGTGCGACCGACAGGGGAGGCATAACCTCTTTTATTCTTGCATAACTCTTTATAAAGGAATCATACTACCCCGTCAGTTCGTTCGCTCTGCTCCCTCACTGCCACCCCTTCAAGTCTTTGAAGGGGAAAATTAAATGCTTCCGCATTTTGACCCTCGCCGGGAGGCGTTCCGATTTGTGGTATTGGGAGAAGCCCAGAAAATGATTGGGAAGAGTTGAAAAAGTTTTTGGGAAAACTTTTAGAAATTACTGGGAAAACTCATTTGAGTTTTCCCAGTAATTTCTTGACCTTAAAAATAGGGTTTGTATCTCCTTGATAGAGAATGTGTTGGGAAAATCTGTCTGCGACAGTTCTGATTTGTGGTATTTGATGAAGGAGTGGGAGGGGAATGCCTGCTATATTTTCTATTATTTTAGATGTCTTTTTTCTCTTTTTGTGTGCTTTGAAGCTTGTTTAGATAGACGAAGTAAACAAGAGATTGGTATAAGGCTTATAGGTAAAGACTCGCTGAGAGTAAGCAAATCATCAGATTACTATATTAAAAAGTTTTTAATTATCTTTGTCTCTACTGTAACTATTAAGTAAGATTAATATAGTAATACTTTTTAATAAGCTGATATACAGATGATTTTATCTTTCACGGATTAAGCATACATCTATTGATTTAGACAAAATCAGGAGGTATTTTCAAGCTTAAATATTTACTAAATTCATCTTTTTGAACAGTAAAATTTAGATTAAGCAAAGGCTAGAGATAAAAAGGATACGATAACATATAAATATTGTTGAGAAATGAGAGGCAAGAAGAAAACTAAAGGAGGTTCAGGGTTCTACGAGAATTTTGGAATAGAACTTGACAAAGCAATACGTAAAATCCCAGTACTTGGTACATTCTGGAGCATTATCACTATTATTATCCGATGGACTTATAGATCGCTTACTCGTTCGTGGGTAGGCGTCAAAGATGCTATTAAGTTGCGTCCATTGAGACTTGCAATACTTACGATTTTGAGTGTTGCTCTTTTCTTTAGTACATTCTCAACCACGTCCTTTTACTCTACTTGCGACAAGACCGAGATAAAAGATCGCACAATCAAAGGCGACTACACTCAGCTCTCTCATCTTCAGGAGTTTGAGCTTGCCCTCGAGAAGGCTGAAGCTAAGAAAGACCAGCACTCTGCCGAGCGGTTAGAGTCTCGTATTGATGAGCTTCGCTTTAGGAATAAGTTTGGTCGTACAGGAGCCAAGATCGGAGCATTTTTCTGCAATGGTCTTTTCGGCTTTGCTTCTCTCATTTTATTTGCTGGCTTATTTGTGATTCTTTACTACTATGCTCAGCGAATCCTTTTCCCAGCTAAGTATTCCCTTCTTTATGCCCTGAGCAGATCGCTCCTCTATGGGGTCTTTTTCCTTTTCGGACTAACGCTTTGGGCTTCTATATTAGCACAACTCTTGCAAATAAATTTCGGTAGTATGTCTCATCTCCTTTGGGGGGGAGACTTAGGGGTTACCCTACACCATTTCTTGAACAATACGATTGGCTTATGGGGTGTCATCTTATTCTTACTGCTTCTTCCTATGTTATATACGCTTATTTTTATTTCCATACGTGTTTCTCCAAAGGAACGTGCTATCCGCAAAGGCAAAGAAGAAGCTGAAAAAGAGCATAAAAAGAAACAAGAGGCTAAGGCTCTGAAAGAAAAAGAGAGGGTTCTTGCCAAAGAAAAGAAAGAAGCTAAAAAGGAACATATCAAGTCTCTTGAGGAGCAAGAGGCAGAACGCCAAAGACAAGAGCAAGAGCGACAGGCCAAAATAGAAGAGGAGGCTCGCCTAAAACGTGAAGCTGAAGCCGAGATGGCTCGCCAAAAAGCCATCAAAGAATGCAAGAATAAAGAAAAAAGAGCTAATGCTCTCTCAAAGCTTGGTAAGACAATCAAGGGACTCTTTAGCGTTGGGGCTGGGACTATAGAGCAAAGAGCCGAAGCTCTTGAGGCAGAAGAGCTTGTACAAGAAACAGAGGTGCAAGAGCCAATCACGGAAGCTCCGAAGCAAGAAGTTGAGACGCCTCAACCAGCTCCTGCTCCCGAAGAGCCAAAGCCTGCACCTGCTAAGACCATAACTTCCGACTCTGGGATTGAGATTATTGACAAGAGAGTGGTTGAAGAAGGGCCTCTCGCTGACGACATTCCGCAAGAAGAGGAGATTGTCCGAGCAACCTATGTAATGCCACATATAGACCTCTTGGAAGAACACGGCAAGCACAACGAGGACTTAGACCAAGAGGTTATCAACAAGAACGCACAAGCTATTATTGAGACATTGGCTAAGTTCAGAGTTGAAGCCACTGTGCCTAATGCAACGGTAGGGCCTACGATTACTCTCTATGAGCTTCGCCTTGGCGACGGCGTACGTATCAATAGCGTGAGCAACCTTGACGACGACATCGCAATGAGCCTAAGGGTAGATAAAGTGCGTATCATCGCTCCACTCCCTGGGAGAGGTACGGTTGGCGTAGAAGTTCCGAACCCCAAAGCACAGACCGTCTCTATGCGTTCGATGATGTCGTCCAACCGCTTCAAAGAAGCTAAGGCAAAAATGCAACTGCCTGTGGCGATTGGTAAGACGATTACAAATGAGACTTTTGTTTTTGACCTTGCCAAAACGCCTCACCTCTTGATAGCTGGTGCGACAGGGCAGGGTAAGAGTGTCGGCTTGAACGCTATGATTACTTCTCTTCTCTATAGCAAAACGCCAGACGAACTAAAGCTCGTAATGGTTGACCCTAAGATGTTGGAGTTTGCGGTCTATGAAGGCTTAGATGATTACTTCCTAACGAAGAATCCTAATGACGACAAGGCTATTATCACGGATATGACACGTGTAATGCCTACGCTCAAGTCTCTTTGTCAAGAAATGGACGAACGCTATTATCGTTTGAGCGATGCTGGTGTGCGTAATATCATTGAATACAACCAGCACATCAAGGCAGGGCAACTCAATAAAGCGGACGGACATAAATTCCTTCCTTATATCGTGGTGATTATTGATGAGTTTGCCGACTTGATGATGACGGCACGTTCGGCAAAGCGTGAGGTGGAGACCCTCATCTCTCGCTTGGCACAGAAAGCACGTGCTGCAGGTATTCACTTGGTAATGGCGACACAACGCCCATCAACTGACGTGATCACTGGTTTGATCAAAGCCAACTTCCCATCACGTATCGCTTTCCGTGTATTCTCGGATATTGACTCTCGTACCATTCTTGGCGGACAAGGAGCAGAACAGCTTGTTGGTCGTGGAGATATGCTCTTCTATGCAGGGCAGACCCCTCAGCGTGTACAATGTGCTTTCATTGATACACCTGAAACGGAAGCTATCGTTAATTATATACAAGAGCAACCTAAACCGCTTGAGACCTTCACCCTTCCTGAATGCGAAGAAGAGGGCGATGACCTTGACGTTGCCTCTACGCTGACGAAGATAGACCCAATGCTCAAGGAAATTGCTCGTACTGTCGTGGAGACTCGTGTCGGTTCGACAAGTAATATACAGCGTCGCTTTGAGGTTGGCTACAACAAGGCAGGTCGCATAATGGATCAAATGCAAGCACTTGGCATCGTTGGTCCTCAAATGGGTTCTAAGCCTCGTGAAATACTTGTGGCAGACCTTATCGAACTTGATCAGTTGTTTATTGAGAAAGGTATTTAACAGATAAAATATATAATGAACAAAAAGAATTTGAATGCTCAAGCTAAGAGTGGCAACATTTACCTCTTAGTCTTTTTACGTACGCTACTTGTTTTTGCAGTTTATACGCTTTGTCGCCTAATCTTCTTTGGCTACAATCACAGTATCTTAGGTGTAGATTCGTGGTCTCGCTTTTGGGAGATAATGTGGGGTGGTTTTGTCTTTGACAGCTCTGCCATTGCTTACACCAATGGTTTAGTTATCCTTGCTTCGCTTCTGCCTATTCGTCAGCGAATGAGTGCAGGCTATCAGAAGTTCATCAAATGGCTTTATTTTGGGATTAACATTCCATTCTTTATGATGAACTTAGGCGACACTATTTATTTCCAGTTTACTGGCAAGCGTACCTCAGCGGTTATATTCAAAGAGTTTGCCAATGAAAACCCTTTGGATTTCCTCTTTTTCTTTGTTGATTATTGGCACTTAACACTCATCGGTATCGGCATTATCATCTTATGGTTTTGGCTCTACCCAAATAGAAATTGCCTAACATTCCCCAAACGTTATGTAGCGAATAAAGTCTATTATCCGCTCTCTGTCCTTGCTATTGCCCTTGTTGCTGGAGTGTCTATCATCGGGATTCGTGGGGGCGTAAGTGCAGCGATTCAGCCAATCAAGCCGGGGGACGCTCTCGTTTATACGGATAACTCTATCCAAGCAGGTATGGTGCTGAATACTCCGTTTACGATGATTCGTCTGATTGGTAAGAGAGACTTCCCTAAGTTTAGCTATATGCCCAAGGAAGAAGCAAGGAAGGTCTTCGACCCTATCCGTCCTGCAAAGGCTGACACGACGGCTTATACAGGGAAGTTTAAGGGACGTAACGTTGTCTTTCTCATTTGGGAGAGCTGTGCCAAGCAATGGGTTGGCGAACTAAATAAGGATATTCCGAACTTCAAGAGCTACACACCTTTCTTGGATAGCCTGATTAGAAAGTCTTATGTCTTTGAGAATGCTTATGCCAATGGCACGAAGTCGGTTGATGCTATGCCTGCGATATTTGCAACCCTTCCCAAACCTCTGCAGTCGTTTATTGCGACACACTACTCAACCGATAGGCTAAATACGATTATTCCTTTCCTAAGAGAAGAAGGTTATTATTCAGCTTATTTCCACAATGCTACGAAAGGTTCTATGGGTTTTGATGCTATGGCTCATCATCTTGGCTTTAAGGATTATTTCGGTCGTGAGCAGTATGAAGAGGCTTGTGGCAAACGCTCGGAAGACTTTGATGGCAAGTGGGGGATTTGGGACGAACTATTCCTACAATATATGCTCACAGAGATAAATAAGTTCAAAGAGCCTTTTGTCGTTTCGGAGTTTACAAGTTCTTCGCATACACCTTTTGTTGTGCCAAAAGGTTATGAAAAGCGTTTCCCTGCCGATGCTGAATGTGGCTTCCATCAAGTGATACCTTATACAGATTATTCTTTGCAGAAGTTCTTTGAGGGGGCAAGCAAACAACCTTGGTACAAGAATACGATTTTCGTCATCGTGGCAGACCACTCTGTTTTCCCTTATGTAGATGAATACAAAACGAGCTTGGGAGCGTATGCTATTCCGATAATTTTCTTTGACCCAAGGGGCGAACTTGTCGGACGAGACAGCACAACCGTTGTTCAGCAAGCGGACTTCCTCCCTACAATGCTTGACCTAATGGGTGTAAAGAAACCTGTCGTTAGCTTTGGGCATAATATGTTCAATCCAAAGGAAAAGCACTATGCTATCACAACGATGAGTGATGCTTTCCAGCTTATCCAAGGCGATTATGCCCTACAATTTGATGGGAAGCAAGTGATTTCCTTCTATAATTACAAGGAAGATCCTAAGCTCAAAACAAACCTCAAGGGACAAAACATCACACAAGAGGGAGAGATGACTAAGCTAATGCAGGCCATTCTCCAAGAGCTAAGCGAACGTCTTCGCAACGATCGCTTGGACTACGAAAAGTTACCGCTAAATAAGAAAGAAAATGAAGATTAAAGCATATATCAACATAGCACTGAGCCTTGTCGCTCTTCTGCTTTTGCCATTGAGTGGCGTGCAAGCACAGGAGCAAACAAGCCAGCTATTCAAGGAAGCTCAAGACAATCTATACCTCTCGGGCAAGGCAACGAAAGTAGCCTTTACTTCGACCGTCTATAGTGCTGAGAATGAAATCTTGGGTAAGATTCAGGGACAAATCATTTTACAAGGAGAGTCCTTCCGCCTTGAATACTCGCCTATCGTGGCTGTTTATAGCAATAAGCTTTTAGCTTATCACGATGCCGAGAACGAAACCTTTACGGTCAGTGAACCAAGCGAGGAGGAACTTCTGCAAATCAATCCGCTCTACTTCCTTAGAAGCCAAGCGAAAGGCTTCAAGGTTGAGACCTTGCCAGAGAGCAAGACAATGCAGATACTTCGCTTCACGCCTCCAAACGAAGAGATGAATATCCGCCACCTGACGGTATCTTTCAACCGCTACAACAAGAACGTTCAAGAGGTAAACATTGAGGCAACTGACGGAGCGAAGTTTATGCTCAAGGTCAATGCTCAAGAATATATTCCGCTCAAAGACAAGAGCTTTTTCGTCCTCAAGCATCAGGACTTCCCAAAGAGCGAATTTGTTGATTTGAGATAATCCTCTTATTTGTGCCGAAATGAGCCTGCTTGCCCTTGGACTAAGTCTTTTAGCTTGTGTAGGGATTCTTTTCCTCGTGCTAAAACAATACCAAGGGAGAAAGGCAAAAAAGCAAGCTCCTCAAGGCAAGACATTTCGCCCAAAGCTCAGTATAGACGTTGAGACTTCGCCTATACTGAATCCTATAAATAAGCAAAGTCGTCGAAAGACAGGGAATACCTGTTCTTCGGCGACTTTTTTAGTTATAGACACGGAGAGCTTTGACGCTATTGAAGTAGAAGATGGAGAAATCAAAGAGCCGAAATACTCGCCGATTATTGCCCTTTCGTGGCAGGTTTTAGACCAAGACAAAAGGCTTATCAAGGAAGCAAGTCATATCGTTCGTCGTTCAGGCACGATGACGGCTAAGGCCAAAGCTATTCACTTAATTACAGAGAGGCATTTAGCTCAAGGGGAAGAACTTCAAGAGGTGCTGAAGCTATTTACTAAGGACTTGCGGAGCTGTCCTGTGCTTGTTGCCCACAATCTAAACTACCATTTGCAAGCCTTATGCTCTGCTTATGCAGAATATTCCCTTGATGACACAGAATTATTAGGCAAAACTTATCTTTGCACGATGATGAAAGGCTTAGAGATTGGTTTTAAGCGAAGAAAAAATGGCGAAAGGCTCTACCCATCTTTGGGAGAACTTTTCGCCTATTTATATTTTGCTCGTCCGAGTGTCAAGCTTACTTACACAAGTAAAACGCTCCGAGACATTCGCTTAGTCTCTGCTTGCCTTCGCCGTCTGTAAGCACGGCTAAACTTCTTCGTGCTACAAATGCTGATAAACTCTTGGTGTAAAAGAAAATAATACTATCTTTACAGATGTATATTAAAGCTTTATTTTTAAGTAAGTTATATTAAAATTAAAGAGGTCAATAACATAAATAAATTATTAAGATGAAAAAACAATTACTCTTATTGATGTCCCTAATGCTCGCCATAACGACGGCATTCGGACAGATTAAAATGCCTACTTATAATGGTCAAAGTGCCACTAAGTCGGTGAGCAGTGAAGAAGCCTTCTATGACGCTGGCGGTCAAGACGGCGATGCCAAAGCTTGGCACGATAAAGCCGTTGTTCTAAAGCCTGAGGCTGGTAAACTCATAGAGATTACCTTTACAGAGGTATCGCTTAATGCAGATGCTTACATCTCTATCTTCAATGGAGCTAAAGCCTTAGATGAATATAATGATGGTTTGGGAACATCTTATTCTGTGCCTTCAGGCGAGAGAATGAAGATTGAAGGCGGTGCGACAGTTCCGATTGTACTTCAAGGAGTTGCCCCATCTAAGCCCATTACGGTTATGATCCACAGTGAGGGTGACCCTGGGGCAGGCTTTGTGGCAAAGGTAAAGAGCGTTGATGCTCCTCCTGCAGTGCCAGTAGATGCTCCAGCAGAGGTGAGGATTAGCGAAATGCCTAAGATCTACCTTGTTGGGCAGACAGCCGTTGATTTCTACGATGACGGAGGTAAAGATGGCAAGATTTCAGAAAAATTTGAAGGTTACGTTACTTTCAAGCCAAAAGATCCAACGAAGTTTGTTAAGATTACATTCTCTAAACTTGACCTGTTTGACACAAGCTGGGACAAGGATAGGAATGATAAGTTAGAAATCTTCAAGGGAGAGTCAACAAAAGCTGAAGATTTAATTAAAGATCTTAGTAAAAAAAGTAAGGAGACGCCAATTCTTGTTAAGTCTGTAGAGGCTGGACAAGGTATTACTGTTAAGCTCAAGAGTACTACAGGTGTAACTAAGTCTGGTTGGGAAGCTAAGGTTGTAGAGTTTACGCCTTCGCCAATGGAGTTCCGTGAGGTTGCTTCATCTGTAGGCGAAGAGGGCGACGTCTCTGCAAGTACCGAGGGAGTGAAGATGATGAACTTTACTGTTAAGACGGAGTTTGCTTTAGACCCACTTACGCTTGATAAAGTAAAGCTTAATCTTGGTACAGACTACGCTATTGTTAAGGCTGTGAAGCTCTATGGTTTTGAAGCTTCAGGAGATGAAAAGCTTCTTGCTTCGGCTACAAATCTTGCTTCGGCAGAAGTAGAGCTAACACTTGATGAAGCTTTTGCCCTTGCTGAAGGAGAGACTAAGTTCTTTGTTGCTTATGATGTAGCGGATACTGCAGAGAATGGCAAGAAGCTTTCGGCTCAGCTTCAAGCGGTAACGCTTAAAGGCACAGAGCATACTGCTACAGGAAGTACGGCTTTTGAACGTACAATTAAGAATGTATATTATTCTAAGGTTGGTACTTCGGAGCAAAAAATCGTTGGAGACTGGGAGTTTACGCACACTCCAGCTTCAAAATGGAGCAAGAAGTATAAGGCTAATAACTCTGATGAAATTGTAACGTTCTTGCCTGCAAATGCTGGCGAAAAAGTTGAAATAGACTTTAAGGACTTTGCAGTTTATATGTCAAGTCGTTCTTATGGCACAAAGGCTAAGTTCATCATTTATAATGGTGAGGGTACGAGCGGTACGATCCTTTGGGAAGCAACAACGGACAATAAGGATAAAGGTCCTGAAAAACTTATTCGCTCAACAAGTCCTGATGGAGCGATAACTGTCCTCTTTAATAGTAAGACAACAAGAAGCTATGAGACTGCAACTGGTTGGCACGCTACCGTGCGTAGCTACAAGTCTTCGCCAATGATTTTGGAAGCTCTTGAGCTTGCTCAAGTTGATAAGGATAAGCCTGTCGTTCCAAGTAAGGAAAATCAGCCAATCCTTTCGCTAAACTTCAAGACAGCGAAAGACCTTAATCCAATTCATTTGACAGGCTTGAAGCTTAATCTTAAAGGCTCGGAAGGACAACTTAACAGCGTTAAACTCTATGCTACTGATGCTCAAGGCGAATTCGCAACGGACAACTTGCTTGCAACGATTACGCCTGCTTCAGGTTCTGTAGCCGTAAGTTTTGATAAGACTTTGCTTGAGGGCAACAACTTCCTTTGGTTGTGCTATGACCTCAAGGAAGGTGTGCCAAGTGATACGCCATTTGATGCCAAAGTAGAGGCTTATACGCTTTCAACAAGTGGCGAAACGGCTGTTGATGCAAGCCTTGGTGACCCAGAGGGCGAACGTATCTCTAAGAATATCTACTTGCTTGAAGCAGGTACGGAAATTAAAGATCTTAGAGTTACTTCTTCTCTTCTTTTCTATGATGATGGCGGTAAGGACGGCAACAGAACTAAGGGCTTCAAAGGAGCTGTACACTTTATCCCAAATGATGGCGAAGTTATTAAGTTAGTCTTTAAGACAAAGCAAGAACTTTATTCTTCAGATAAGCTTATTATTTATAATGGTAAGTCAAGAGATGAGGCTGATAAGTTGCTTAAAGTTAAATCTTACAAGAAACCCGAAGAGCCAATCCTATCTAAGGCAGCAGACGGCTCTCTAACGGTTGATTTCTCTGCATCTAAGTCCGGCGAAAAAGCTGGTTGGGAGATAGAAGTGATTTCTTACCAGCTTCAACCTCTAAGTCTTGAATCAGTAGCTTCAGCTCAAGCAACAACAGATACAGAAGTGCTTGCAGGAGCAGAGACTCCATTCATTACGCTGACGGCTAATGTTGTAGGAGATAAGGACGAGCTTGCTCCTCTTCAATCTATAAAGGTTGAAACAACAGGTACAACAGACCTTGCAGATATTGAGAAACTTCTTGTCTATGCTACAGACCAGCCTGCTGAGTTTACAGAGGCAAACTTAATCGGAGAGGCTTTACCTTCGGCAGAGCTTATTACGATTGATCAAGAGAAGTCTAAAGTATCGGCTGTCGGCGAGTATAAATATACACTTGTTGCCCAAGTCAAAGGAAGTGCTGTAGCTGGCAATACTATTGCTCTAAAGGTTACAGAAGTTAATACAAATCCAGTAACAGGAGCTGTTCTTGCCTCTCGTACGGTTAAGGAAGGTCTGAAGGGAACTTATACAGTTGGATCAAGTGCAGAGGCTACTTACGAAAACTTTGCCAAAGCTCTTGAAGCTCTTGAGGGTGGAGTCTCTGGTGCTGTAGTGCTTGAAGTCGAGGACGGCACTTATCCTAAGCTTGAAATCCCTGCGATCAAGGGGCTTTCTGAAACGAATACCTTGACTATCCGTCCAAAGAGTGGCGAGCTTGGTAGGGTTATCTTTGAGAATAATACAGCTAAGCCTTCAGGTTATAGTTCTTCTCCTAAAAAGGACTACTCTGTTATTGAGCTAAATAATACGTCTTTCATCAATCTTGAAAAGCTTGTCGTACAGACGGCTCAAAAAGACTATGATGGTGTTATCTTTATCAAGAGTAGTCCGAATGTAAGCATTAAAGGTTGTAAGGTTGTTGCTCCAAGAGGTATCACATTTGCTGATGATGTTGTCTTGATTAGATCTAAGGGTAATGGTCTTCACAAAGTAAATCTTGGGGATAACTTAAGTATTGAGGACTGCGAACTTGTCGGAGGTCGCCACGGCATCTATCTTGATGCTAAGACTTTTATAGCTGATGCTCCGCAAAAGAATGTCAAGATTAAAGGCAACCGCCTTAAAAATCAAGGCTCTGTAGCTATCTATAGCCGACGTGTTCAAGATCTTCTTATTGAGAACAATCAAATCACTGGTAACGGAGAGGCTGGTAATGACTACTTTGCAATGGATATTGTGTTGATGGAGGATATTACCATAAAGAATAATGTCATTGAGGCTTATGGTATGACGAAGACTAAGAACAATCTTACGATTGCAGGTCTTCATTTCCGTAAGGCAGTAACGGCTGATTGGGGTAAGTACACAGGAGCTAATGCGGTTATCAACAATACAATCCGTCTTGTGCCTGAGACTGACCAAGAAGCTTATGCTCTTTATTTTGCTGCTTCTGACATCTCTAATCTTACTATCGCTCACAATACGGTTAAGATTATTGCACCAAACAGCACAGATCAGATTGAGGATACTGCTATTGTTAAGGTTGAAGGAGGTTCACAGAAGACGTTTGCAAATGTGCAATTCTATGGCAACCTTTTCCAAAACTTAGCTGAGGGCTTTGCTTACGAGGTCTTTGGTTCTTGGGACGGATCGGGTGTTGCTTTTGACTACAATGCTGTCTTTGCAAGTACTACTAAGTTTGCTCATCTTGGTACGGAAGATAAGACTTACGAAGAGTGGAAAACGGCTGTCTCTGGAGTAGCTCACGATAAGACGGAAAAAGCGACTTTCCGTAGCTTCAGCTCTATGGAGCTTGACGAAGAGGGGTCTTTCAACTACGTGCCAACAGCTGGCGAAGATCAGAAATATGACATCGTAGGTAAGGAGCGTAAGAACCCTTCAACAGCTGGTGCTTATGAGTTTGTTGAGGGTACGATGCCTGTTTTTGCAGACGATTTCCCTAAGCTTGCTGAGTCAACGTCAGAGACTGCTAAGATTAGTGTTAAGGCTACAGCTTCTGGGCAAATGTTCTACATCGTTAAGAAGAAAGATGAGCCAGCACCAACGCTTGAGGAAGTAGCAAATAGTACTACATTTATTAATTTTGAAACGAACACTTCTGTAGATCTTCCACTTGGAAGCCTTGAAGAGGAGACAGAATATAAGATTTATACGCTTTTAGTTAGTCCTCGTGGCGAAAAGGCAGCAGCCTTGAAGACGCTTGACTTTGCGACAAAGAAGAAAGAAATCGCTCCTTTGCAATTAGTTCTTGCTGACTCGCAAGGAAGTGTTTCAAAGGGTGAAACGGTTCACCTTGAAGCGACAATTAGCGGAGGTCTTGCACCATTTACATATCAGTGGACAAATGCGAAGAACGAAGTTGTTTCTACAGCACAAGCCTTTGACTACGCTCCTCAGATTAGCCAAGTACTTAACCTTGTCGTAACTGACGCTCAAGGTACAGAGGTTAAAGGTATCACGGCTCTACACGTCAAGGACGTGAATGCTGTTGCGACCTTTGAAGATCTTTATTTGGCTAATGAAAGTTTCTGGGCTCCAAAAGCTACTATGAATTTCTTTAGTGGTAGTTATATGTTTAATTACGATTATAACTCAGATTGGGATTCGTGGAATGGTGTTAGCTATACAAATAGTACAACAACGACATTTGATAGAAATAACTATATTGCCGAGCAATACAACTCTGTTGTAGGTTCAGGTGTTGATGGATCAAGCAACTATGGTGTAGTTTATGGCAACTCAACGCTTACGGTTAACAACCAAGAAGAGGGAGAAGTCCTTAATGGTTTCTATATTACGAACACTGCCAACACAATCCTTTGTGTTAATACTGGTACAGGCTTTGGTGATATAGTGCCATTTGCTCAGGGAGACTTTTCAAAGCTAACCGTAACAGCTGACAATGGTAATACGCTTGATTACTATCTTGCAGACTACCGTTCTGATAATCCTGATGAGCGTTATGCTGTGAAGACTTGGGCATACCTTGATTTGAGTTCGCTTGGTAAGGTTAAGAATGTTAAGTTCTCTTTCTCAAGCTCACGTAATAACCAGTGGGGGAACCTAATGCCTGCTTACTTCTGTGTGGATAATGTAGGGGCTAAGCCACAGGTTACAGATGTGCCTGTTGACGCTCGCAGAGCAATTCCTGCAACCTTTGATTTACATACGCTTCTTGACGATAAGTTGCCTGCCGAATGGGTAGGAGTGGTGAAGTTTAGTCTTCGTGGCGAAGCTAATGCTTCTGTTACAGACTTGGCTCTTAACGCTAATATGCTTTCGTTCAAGACAACAGCAGAAGGTAACTTCAAAGTTGGTGTGATTGCTCAGGGACACGGAGAGACGAAGTTCTTCAATATTGATATTACTTCAGGACCTAAGTACCCAACTGCTGTTGAGTCGCTTGATAAGGGAGGCTTGAAGCTTTATCCTAACCCTGCGGTTCGCTCTGTTAAGCTGAATAAGAGTGGTGTTCTTCGTATCTACAACCTAAGAGGTCAGATTGTCCTTGAGTCAGACTACGAAGCAGGTACAACTCTTGATATTGACTCGCTTCCTGCTGGCACTTATTTGGTGAAGCTTGGAGCTGAAGTTCAACGCTTAATCAAGCAATAGGCTAATAAGTCATAGATTTTACGATAAATAGGCTGTGCCAAAAAGTAATTTTTGGCACAGCCTATTTTATCTTTACATAATACTTCTAAAAAAGGTCATACTACCCCGTCAGATCGGTCGCTTTGCTCCCTCTCTGCCACCCCTTCAAGTCTTTGAAGGGGAAGAGCAATTACTTCTTTGGTACACAAAAGTAACGTGGGCTTTATGCTGTTTGAGTGAGCGACCAGCGAACGAGTTCATAAAGTCCCAAAAGGGTTCTTTCTTTGCTCCTTTCTTTTAACTCTTGAAAAGAAAGGAGAGCTAAAACTCCATTGGAAAATAGAAACAAAAATCATTTGAAGGTGCTTCGACAATTTAAACGACCGAACACTGCAACTCTTAATTATTAATTCTTAACTCTTAATATCGGAACTCCTTGTGGAGTTCTGAAAAGTGTTATTTGGCTAAGTTCAAAAAGTGATTGGGAAAAGTTAGAAAAGTTTTTGGGAAAACTTTTAGAAATTACTGGGAAAACTCATTTGAGTTTTCCCAGTAATTTTTTGACCTTAAAATGAAGACTTGTATCTCCTTGATAGCGAGCGTGTTGGGTAAACTTGTCTGCGATAGTTCTGATTTGTGGTATTTTGACTTTTTGATAAGGGGTTTTTGCACAACTTTTTTCTTCAACTATTTCCGATTTATGAAATTATTTTATACTTTTGTGGCATAATCAACTAATTTTAGATATATGACTTATGAAAAGATTAATCGTATTGACTTTTTTTGCTTTGTTAAGTTTAATTAAATTAGAAGCACAATCAGCTCATCCTTCTTCTGGACTTATGTTGGGCTTTTCCTCTTATAATGGGGTAATGCTTGAGCTAAATATGGGGCGTTATGAACCGTACAAGTTAGGGAAACTTAATAGTGCTATTTATTATGGAGGAGGGATAGGTGCTGGAGGTCTTATGTATCCTTATGGTTACCCTGATAAGATTAATAATGTTCGTTTGATTCCTATTTTTATAGAAGGACGATTGCGTTTATTTTCTTCATTTATTTCTCCTGTTTTGGCTTTACGTCTCAGTGCCGAACATACAACTCTTTCCTTAAATGAGCCAGATTATGACTACATAAAAAGGCATAATCTGCAAGGGGAGAAGGCTACTGAAGCAAAAAAGGAGCATCGAATTTACAAAACAGATCGGTATTTGGTTCCGTCTATTTCGCCTTCAATAGG